>Ga0209487_1000224_pt1 | contig 51433 bp, 38 predicted proteins | sample Poulit2012_FD_187524 | JGI IMG/M metagenome (GOLD analysis project Ga0209487, IMG submission 187524) | Agricultural soil microbial communities from Georgia to study Nitrogen management - Poultry litter 2012 (SPAdes) (version 2) | ecosystem: Environmental > Terrestrial > Soil > Agricultural land... | reverse complement strand
GCGAACTGCAGCCGGCCACGGCACCCGCCGACTTCGGTCTGACGCTCAGCATCAACGGCCTGTCCATGCTCGGTCTGGGCATCTTCTCGGGCGGCCTCATCGGCCTGTGCACCACGGCGTTTATTCTCTAAAGAAACCGCGGCAAAGTAACCCCCGGCGCGACTTTACCGGGCCGCCGGCAAAATTGACGCGTAACCTTTGAGCAGCCCCCTGGAGAGCGGCTCTGTCCAAAGGGGCCTGCTTTCTACTGCCCGTTCCCTGCCTGCCTGCGCTGGCTGCCGCCAGCAGCTGACCTGGCGTGCCCCGGCGTCAGCTTGATTTGCCCACGCAAAAGTTATAGATTGAATCTGTGCGACGGGTTCAATCCGACTGCAAAAATTGCGGTCGGATTGACCCACGGCGCCAAAGGGTTTGAAGCTGGCCGCGCTCAGCGGTCTGTATTCCAGCCGGGACGACCACGGTGTTGAAATGATTTCCACAGCCATGCGTGACTGAGCTTCGCTGTCTGTATAAGCAACTGCTTATGGCTGTTGGTTTCCACCGTCGATCCGGTTCTTTAGGTTTCAGGGGATAGCAACATGAATGGATCAAGCAGGGTTTTTCTTGTCTCGCTCTTTTCAGCGCTGGCACTGCTTCTGCCGGCATCGGTTTTTGCGCAGCCCGACCGGCCGACTGCACAGCCGCAGCCAGTATTTGAGCGCATGCAGACGGTGGGTGAGTTCGACGGCGCCGAACCATCGGTTCACTACAAGGTACAGGTTGCAGCAGAAGGCCATCTGCAGAAAATCCAGGGCCAGCTGCAGGTTGCGCTGGCAGCGCTGCTTGATGGCGCCGCTGATGCAGAAATCCGCCAGCTGGCCGGCATGACCACAGCTGATTTTGACGGCCAGCATGTAACAGTTGAAGTAAGTTACACCAGTCCGTCGCCAGGCACCCGTCTTTCCTCTTCAGAGCAGCCGGTGCGATCAGCGCTTGACAAGGCAGGCGCCGAGGTCTTGGGCCGGCTGGGACATGGCGGCTTGCTGGTGCGGATTCCCCTGGCGCAGCTGGCCGCCCTCGCAAAACACCCGGAAGTGGCGCGCATCATGCCGGCCCGCAAGGCCAAGCGCCTGGCCGGTTCGGTGACCAGCGAAGCGCATTCCATGAGCCGAAGTGACTGGTGGCAAACGGCCGGCGGTTTTGACGGTTCAGGAATCAAGCTGGCCGTCATCGATGGTTTTGACAGCTCGCAGATTGTTGATTTGCAGAACAGCGGTGACTGGCCGAGCGATACCAATCTGACCCTCAAGGACTTCAAGGCCGGCCCTTGTTCGGGTTTTGGCTGTACGGGCGAAGATCACGGCATGGCCGTGCTGGAGCTGGCCCATGATTTTGTGCCGCAGGCAAGCTTTACAGCCTACGACACCTGGTATGTGGCCGACTGGTATGAGGCCCTGCTGGATGCAGCCAACGTGGGTAACGGCAGCAACGCTGCGCTTGGACAGCCGCTGGGTGCGCCTCGTGCCAACGTGGTTTCCGTCTCGCTGGGTGCAACTCTGGACGGGATCGGAGACGGCAGCGCCTTGCCCGGCTCGATTGCCGAAGCGGCCGGCTTTGCGCGCGACAATGGCGTGATTGTGGTCAATGCCGCCGGCAACCAGGGCGACAGCCACTGGGGCGGGCTCATCGATCCGGTTCCATCGGGCGCCAACAGCGGCTATCACCGCTGGGGTACGGGCAGCAACAGCAGCACTTACGGCGGGCTGGCTTATGAAAATGGACACTTTTGCATCCCCGGCGGGTTCAGCATTGCCCTGAGCCTTTCCTGGGACGACTGGAAAACAAACAGCAGCGGCCAGTTTGTTTCCGACCAGGATTATTCCCTGCACCTGTATCGCATGACAAGCTCCAACAGCTACACCCAGGTTGCCGTCTCCGACTTTGAGCAAAGCGGCAACCCCGGCAATACCCCGCAGGAATTCATTTCCTACACCACTGGAAGCTTCAACACGCCCGGCTGTCCGTCCGGGAGCGTATATACCGTGCGCATAAGGCGCAAGCAAGGTACCAGCAGCAGCAATTACCTGCAGTTCTTTGATGAGGTTGGCTATGGCCTTTTGCAGTACCAGACTGCACCCAACAGCCTTGGGTTTCCGGCAGATTCGCCGAATCTGATCACTGTTGGTGCGAGCAACTTTTCCGAGCCGGACCAAATTGAAGTGTTCAGCAGCCGCGGCCCGGTGCTGGGAGCTGGCGGTACGGCGCCCGAGGGCGACCCGGCCAGCGACCCCAACCCCAAGCCGGACGTGATTCATCATGATTTTGTCAGCACGGTAACCTACGGGTCGGAGGAATTTGGCGGCACCTCGGCGGCCACTCCGCAGGTGGCCGGCATGGTGGCGCAGATCATCCAGAATTACGGCATACCCGGAAATGCTGCCGAGGTTGATTCAGTCAAGGACATCGTGCATCACATTGCCTCTGTTGGTGCCAATGATCTCGGCGACCCGGGTTTCGATTACACCTACGGCTGGGGCCGGTTGTGGTTCCAGAAGGAAGACAGCCTGTTCTTTGCCGAGCAGCCGACCGATACGCCTGAAAACGATGTAATCACCCCGAATATTGCCGTCGGGGTGCGCGATGATGCCGGGCTTCTGGTGCGCTATGGAATTTTTGATTCCGTTGATCTTGCGATAGACAGCAACCCGCCTGGCACCGGCGTGCTTTCCCAGACCAGCGCTCCCATTTCAAACGATCCGGTCAGCGGCAGCAGCGGTGGTGGCATTGCAACCTTTGACAGCGCCAGCATTGACACCAGCGGTGTCGGCTATACGCTGAAAGGTTCTGCAGGCGCTCTGAGCGTGACCAGCAATGCATTCGATATTCTGCCCCCGGCGGTTGACGGCATTTGTGGCCCGGCCGATGGCGGGGCATTCCCAAGCGCACCAAGTGAGGATCTGTGCGCTGCCGGCACGCCGACAGCGGTCGGGTCGTCGGCGGGCTTGTGGACATGGGCGTGCGAAGGAATTGCCGGTGGCCTGGATGCGCAGTGCAGCGCCACTGTTCAGTACACGCTAACCTACACCGCCGGCGCCAACGGCTCCATCAGCGGGCCGAGTCCGCAGACGGTTGATCATGGCGATGATGGCGTTGCAGTTACCGCGGTGCCGGACACCGGCTATCACTTTGTCGACTGGAGCGACGGTTCCACGGACAACCCGCGCACAGACACCAATGTGCAGGGCAATGTCACGGTTGAAGCCGGTTTCGCCATCAATACCTACACCGTGACGTTCCTGGACTGGGATTCGACGGTTCTGAAGACCGAACAGGTCAACCACGGCGACGGGGCCACGGCTCCGGCCGACCCGGAACGCACGGGGTACACGTTTGCCGGCTGGGATGTGGCGTTCGACAACGTCACATCCGACCTGACGGTCACGGCGCAGTACACCATCAACAGCTACACGCTGGTTTATACAGCCGGCGCCAACGGCTCCATCAGCGGGCCGAGTCCGCAGACGGTTGATCATGGCGATGATGGCGTTGCGGTTACCGCGGTACCGGACACCGGCTACCACTTTGTCGACTGGAGCGACGGTTCCACGGACAACCCGCGCACAGACACCAATGTGCAGGGCAATATCACGGTTGAAGCCGGTTTCGCCATCAATACCTACACCGTGACGTTCCTGGACTGGGATTCGACGGTTCTGAAGACCGAGCAGGTCAACCACGGCGACGGGGCCACGGCTCCGGCCGACCCGGAACGCACGGGGTACACGTTTGCCGGCTGGGATGTGGCGTTCGACAACGTCACATCCGACCTGACGGTCACGGCGCAGTACACCATCAACAGCTACACGCTGGTTTATACAGCCGGCGCCAACGGCTCCATCAGCGGGCCGAGTCCGCAGACGGTTGATCATGGCGATGATGGCGTTGCGGTTACCGCGGTGCCGGACACCGGCTACCACTTTGTCGACTGGAGCGACGGTTCCACGGACAACCCGCGCACAGACACCAATGTGCAGGGCAATATCACGGTTGAAGCCGGCTTCAGTGCTGACCAGTTCACTGTTACGGCGAGCTCAACCGGCAACGGCACCATTGCCCCAGCCAGCCAGATGGTTGATTATGGCGGCAGCGCCAGCTTTACCGTTACGCCCGATGCGGGCTATCAGACAGACAGCGTAACCGGTGACACCTGTACGCCGGTTGATGGCGGCAATGGCAGCTGGACGGCAGGCAATATCCAGGCAGACTGTGCAGTGACGGCAGACTTTGTTGCTGTTGCCGGCTCAATCAGCACGCCTGTCGCCGCTCCGGTCGGAGTGGTTGCCATCGTTCCCGAGCCTGACATTGACGCCAGGAAGTCCGAGTATGTGTGGCAGGCTGACAATGCCGCCAGCCAGAACCTGAATGCAGTCGTCACGTTTGCTTCCGGCAATGGCCTGGCGCAGGAAGAGGATCTGGAACTCGAATATTTTGACCCTGTCGGCCAGCAGTGGACGCCGCTGACGCTGACGTTTGATGCAGCGGTCGCCGAATGGTCTGCCGGGCTCACGCCCGCTGGCGGAATGCCGCTGGCAGGTGGTGAGCAGTTTCAGCTGCGCGCATCCTTCAGGCGCGGCGGTCGCTATCTCAGCAGGCTGAGCCTGACAGAGGCTGCGTCCGGCCTGGAATGGGCAGCCAGCGTACCCGCAACTACTCATGTGGCCGAGGCCGAGATATTTGGCGCCTTCAATGCTGCCGGACAGATCGGTATTCCCGTGGAGTCTTCGCTGGCGCTGGCCAACAGCGGCACCGCTGCCCTGAGTGGCGGTGGTGCGGGCAATCCGGTTCCCGAACAGCCGGCACCCAACAATGAAAATGTGCGCGGTCGCTTCGTTATCAGCTGGGACGGTGGCGCTCTGACGCCGGCCGACACCAGCGGACCGGGGGGCAACTGTGGCGCCGAAGCCTGCGCTTCGCCGGATGTCGCCATTGAATACTATGACGCCGACAGCGGGCGGTATGAAAACATTTTCAACCTGCGCCAGGACGCCGATGGTGAGAGTCTGTACGGTCACTTCGGCTCGCTTGCAAGCGGTGGGCTGCCCTTGCCGGCCGGCTACAGTGCCAGCAACTTGTTCCGCACCACCGCAAAACGGCATTTGGGCACCTATACGGTAATCTGGCAGGTGGTCGGGATTGATTCGGGCACTGTCTACGCCCAGGCCGACCCGCAGATCATCGGCATGGACACCGGGGATGCGGCCAGCATAATCATGCTGAGCGGCGACGGCGGTACCGCCACGGTAGGCAATGCCGACTATGATCTTGGCGACCTGGTGGTGGAAGTGCGGGATATCGCCGGCAACCCCGTTCCGGGCGCCACGGTGGCCTTCAACGTGCTGCCGGGTGCCGAGGGTGCCGGTGCAGCCCTGTCCACCCCTGCGGTAACCGATGCCGCCGGCCAGACTTCGGTTGCGGCCACGTCCAACGATTTTGCCGGCATCTTCGAGGTGCAGGCCGAGCTGTCCAGTGGCGCGGTGCTAAACCAGCCCTTTGTGCTGGAAAACCTGGCCGACGATGACGCCGACCAGGTGGAAATCAGCCTGCACACCGGCGATGGTCAAACCGCCCGGGTCGGCACCGACTACGGTCTGCCGCTGGTGGCCCAGGTCACCGACCGCTTCGGCAACCCGCTGGAGGGCATTGATGTGAGCTTCGCCGATTCCGGTGCGGGCGTGACGCTTGCCAACACTTCCGGAAACACGGACGCCGACGGCTTGGTTGATACCGGCACGGTGACGGCCAGCACAACCGCAGGCGCGGTGACGGTGAGTGCCGTGGTGGATGCATCGCAGTGCACAAGCGACCATTGCAGCGCCGACTTCTCGCTTGAGAACACCGCCGGCGGCGCGGCCAGCGTGGGCGTGAGCGCCGCGCAGTCAAGTGCAGTGGTGGGCACATCTGAAGCCTATGCGCTGACGGTTGTGGCCACAGACGCCGACGGCAACCCGGTTCCGGGCGTGTCGGTCAGCCTTGTTGGCCCGGGCAGCGGCGCCGGTGTTGAACCGGCCATTTATGCCGGCCTGACCGACGCGGCCGGTGAGCTGGTCTACAGCTTTGATGCCAACACCACAGCGGGCGCCTTCGAGGTTCAGGCTGTGGCATCGGGCGTGGCCCCGGCCTCGGTCGGTCTGGAAAACCTGGCCGGTGATGCCGCCGCCATAGAGCGGGTATCGGGCAGCGACCAGTCAACGCCTGTCAACAGCGCATTTGCCGAAGACCTGGTGGTGCGCGTTGTCGACCAATACGGCAACGCAGTGGCCGACGACGCAGCGGTTGAGGTGAGCTTTGTCGCACCCGACAGCGGCCCATCGGCCAGCGTGACTGCCACTGCAGCCAGCGGCACGGACGGCCTGGCTTCAACCCTGGCCACGGCCAACGAAGAAGCCGGCAGCTACAGCGTGGTGGCGAGCTTTAACAGCACGAACGTCAACTTTGCCCTGACCAACACCACCGGCGAGGTGGAAATCAGCGACATTGTCTGGACGGCCAGCGGCAGCGACAGCGTTGAATGGGACGGCACGCCCCAGGTGGCGCAGGCCACCGTAAGCGGCACCAGCCTTGAGCCGGAGTTTACCTACAACGGCAGCACCACCGCGCCCAGCGATGCGGGCAGCTACCAGGTCATTGCCAGCATTGATGACGGCAACGTGCAGGGCAGCGCCAGCGCCATGCTGACGATCACGCCCAAAGAGGCCGGCAACACCAACATTGAAATAGTGGGTGGCGCCTATACCTACGACGGCTTCAGCCACCCGGCCACGGTGTCCAACCCCGACGGTGTGGGCTACGCGCTGGGCTACGACACGCCAGACGGCCAGGCGCCGGTGGATGCGGGCAGCTGGACGGCCACCCTTGAGGTGACCGATCCCAACTACGCCGGCGAGACGCTGACGGCCGCCATAGAGATCGGCAAGGTGGAGCCTCAGCTGTACCTGTTCGACCTTGAGCACGACGCCGACGGCACGGTCAAGTCCGCCACGGTCATCGTTCTGCCCGAGTCCCTGCGCGACGATGTTGTGGTGACCTACGACCCCGACACGCCCAGGGCGGCCGGCAGCTACGAAGTCACGGCGGTTATTGAAGGCCATCCCAACGCCGAGGACGCCAGCGTCAGCGGCACCCTTGTCATTCACAGGGAAAGCCCCTGCGCCATCTTCTGCGACCGCTTCGAGGCGGTTGATGATGGTCTGATCAACCTGCTTCCCGACCGGGGCACAACGCAGATCAAAACCACCTGGTCGGTACCCGCACCTGCCAGCGGCCGCCAGCAGGTGGTGCTGGAGCTGCTCAACGGCAGCGGGCGCGAGGTTGCCTGGATAGATACCGCCACAACCGGCCAGCAGCAGTGGCTGCGCCTGCGCTTTGCGGGCGCCGGCGGTGAGCAGCGCAGCGACTGGCTGCCCTGGCGCACCGGTGGCGAGCTGGGCATGGAGTGGACTGTGAACGGCCACGACGATCTGGTGCTGCGCTTTGTGGACGGCAAGGGACAGCCCACCGGGCTTGAGCTGGTGGTTGTCAAAGACAGCCTTCTGCCGCACAGCGTCAGACAGCCGGGCGGCCGCTGAGCGCACAAGCGGCAGCCCCGTTATCCGCTGGGTATCGGGGCTTCAGGCCGAACATGAAAACCTTGCCCGGGGCTTCTCGGGCAGGGTTTTTTATGGACTAAAAGCGGCGGTTAAAGCTGGCAGACATTTCATTTCCGGCCAGCTTGAAAGGGCCACAAGTCATGCTTTTTCACTTAAAAAAATAATGACAAAAGGCCTATTCAATACTGCTGTTTGAGCTCATAAGATGACCGTTCGTTATTACGGACGATCATCATGCTTAAAATAAAAAACCTTTCCAAAACCTATTCCAACGGCGTTCGGGCGCTCAAGAATGTCAGCCTGGACATTCCGCAGGGCATGTTCGGGCTGCTGGGCCCCAACGGTGCGGGCAAGTCAAGCCTTATGCGCACCATCGCCACGCTGCAGGACCCCGACAGCGGTTCAATTCATCTTGGCGGCAGGGATTTGCTGGCCGACAAGGCGGCAACGCGTCGAATTCTCGGGTATCTGCCCCAGGACTTCGGGGTTTATCCCAGGGTGTCTGTTCAGGACATGCTTGACCACTACGCCATTCTGAAGGGCGTGACCCGGCGCGGTGAACGTCGCGACCTTGTGGCTGCCCTGCTCAAGCAGGTGAACCTGTGGGACGTGCGCCGGCAGAAACTGGGCACTTTTTCGGGCGGTATGCGGCGGCGCTTTGGCGTTGCCCAGGCATTGATTGGCCAGCCGGAGCTCATCATTGTCGACGAGCCCACCGCCGGCCTGGATCCCGAGGAGCGCAACCGTTTTCTCAATCTGCTGGCCGAGATCGGCGAGAAGGTGGTGGTGATTCTGTCCACTCATATCGTTGCCGACGTCACCGACCTGTGTCCGCGCATGGCCATTATCGGCAAGGGCGAGGTGCTGCTCGAAGGCCGCCCGCACGAGGCCATTGACAGCCTGGAAGGGCAGGTGTGGCAGGCTGCGGTCGACAAGGACGGCATTGAAGGCTATCGGCAGCGCCTGACCGTGCTGTCCACCCATTTGAGCCTGGGAAAAATCCGCATTCACGTTCTGGCCGATGCCAGTCCCGGCCCGGAGTTCAGGCCGGTGCCGCCATCGCTTGAAGATGTCTATTTTGCCCGGCTGCTCATGCAGGCCGGCCGGATCGATGCGGCGGAGGCAGCCTGACCATGTGGCGGGAAATGTTTCGATTTGAGCTGCGTCAGCAGCTGCGCGCCCCGCTGCTGTGGACGGTGGCGCTGATATTTGGCCTGCTGGCGTTTGCCGTGGCCACCACCGATGCCGTTGTGGTCGGCGGCAGCTCGGGCGGGGTCTACCGCAATGCGCCGGTGGTGGTTATCAACATGCTGTCCGCGTTTTCCATACTGGCCATGTTCCTGGTGGTGATTTTTGTGGCCGGCGCCCTGCTGCGCGAGTTTGAGCAAAACAGTGCCGACATGACCTTTGCCACGCCTGTCAGCAAGGGCGCATGGTTGGGCGGGCGTTTCGGGGCCGGGTTTATGACCGCCGTGGTCATCATGCTGGTGGTGGCCGCAAGTTTTTGGATTGGCTCGTTCATGCCCTGGCTCGAGGCCGACAGGATTGGCCCCACCCGGCTGGCCGCCTACGCATGGGGCTTTGGCGTCATCGTTATTCCCAACCTGCTGCTGGTCTCGGCGCTGCTGTACTTTCTGGCTGCGCTGACCCGCTCCATGATGGCGACCTATATGGGCGTCATTGCGTTTTTCATTCTCGACCAGATCGCCAGCAGCTTTCTCAAGGAGTTGACCACCCGCAACACCGCCGCACTGCTCGACCCCTTTGGCGGTCATGCGCTGAGCCTGGCAACGCGCTACTGGTCGGTGGCCGAGCGGAACAGCGCGCTGCCCGAACTGACCGGGCTGCTGCTGGCCAACCGCCTGATCTGGGCAGCTGCGGCAGTGGGGCTGCTGGTGCTGTCATACATGGTGTTCAGGCCGGATCATGAAGGCTTCAAACTGAAAATATGGCGGCGCCGCAAAAGAAAGGCCGACAGCGAGCCAGCACTTCAGTCGTCGGCCGAGATTCCATCGGTGACAATTCGCCACGACCGGCGTGCACACTGGCAGCAGTTTGTCTACGGCACGCGCCGCGCGGCGTGGAGCATTGTTCGCGGCGTTCCGTTTCTGGTCATGCTGCTGCTGGGGCTGGCCAATCTCACTGCCACGCTCAGCGCCAGCGAGATGATTTATGGCACCACCGTCTATCCGGTGACCTCCACCATGCTGGAAGCCATGCAGTTCAGCTTCCAGTTTCTGCTGTGGATCATTTTGATCTTTTATTCGGGCGAGCTGATCTGGCGCGACCGCAGTCTTGAAACCAGTGAGCTGAGGGACGCCCTGCCAACCCCCGGCAGTGTCCTGCTGGCGTCGCAGCTGGCGGCGCTGATGGTGGTCATTTTCGTTTTTCTGGCCGTCGGCGCGCTGTGGTGCATGGGCTGGCAGCTGATTCATGGCTACACGCACCTGCAGCCGTTGCTGTATGTGCGCGGGCTGGCGCTTGACGCCATTCCCCTGGCGCTGGTGGCCGTGCTGGCCGTCTTCATGCAGATTCTGGCCAACAACAAGTTCATGGGCTATCTGCTCACCATTGCCGTGCTGGCCACAAGCATTCTGTTTGCCATGATGCACCTGGAAAGCAACCTGTACATTTTTGCCGGCGCGCCCGATGTGCCGTACTCGGACATGAACGGCTTCGGTCATTTCTGGCAGGGTGCGCTGTGGTTTTATGCCTACTGGGGGTTCTTTGCGCTGGGCCTGATCGTGCTCACAGCACTGTTGTGGGTGCGCGGCACCGCTCTGACCTGGAAAATCCGCTTAAGGCTGGCGGCAGCGCGCTTCGGCCCTCCGGCCAGAATCACGCTGGCCGTGGCGCTGGCCGGTTTTGTCGGCACCGGCATCTGGAACTACTACAACACCATGGTGCTCAACGCCTATCTGCCGGCCAGCAAAAGCGAGGCCCGCCAGGCAGACTACGAAAAAAACTATGCCCACTATGCCGATCTGGCCCAGCCGCGCATTGTCCGCGCCAGCGCCGAGGTGGATATTCGCCCCTACGACAGGCGGCTGGCGCTCAAGGGCCACTACCGGCTCGTCAACAGGCACGATAAGCCCATTGACACCCTGTACATGGAATTCGATGCCTTCATGCCCAAAAGCCACAAGGCCATCAGGCAGTGGCGCATGCCTGCGCATGAAATCGAGCACGACAACCCCGAAATGGGCATTCGTGTATTCAGGCTGAACGAGCCGCTGGCGCCGGGGCAGGGCATGGATCTGGAATTTGAGCTGGACTGGCAGCCCAGGGGCTTCACCAACCGGGGCAGCCCGGACGGCCTGGTGGCCAACGGCACCTTTGTCAACAACGCCATGCTGTTTCCGCAGCTGTCCTACAACCGTGGCGCCCAGCTGATCGATCGCAGCAAGCGGCGCAAGCACGGCCTGGACCCCGACCTGCCGCGCATGCCGCCGCTCAGCGACGATGAACAGGCGCGCGCCAACACCTACATCAGCCACGACGCCGACTGGATAGACTTTGAAGCCACCGTGTGCACGGCCGCCGACCAGATTGCCATGGCGCCGGGCAAGCGGGTGAGCGAGTGGAGCCGGGATGACGGGCAGCGCTGCTTCCACTATCAAATGGACCAGCCGATGCTCAACTTCTTCTCCTTCATGTCGGCACGCTATGCGGTTGAGCGTGATCGTCATGCCGGCGTGGACATCGAGGTCTATCATCACCCGCGGCATGACTACAACGTAAAGCGCATGATTGCTGCGGTTAAAAAATCGCTGGATTATTTCAACCGCGAATTCACCCCCTATCAGTTTGACCAGGTGCGCATTCTCGAATTTCCGGGTTATGCCAGCTTTGCGCAGGCCTTTGCCAACACCATTCCGTTTTCAGAAAGTATTGGCTTTATCGCCGATCTGCGCGACCCCGATGATCTGGACTACGTCACCGATATCACCGCCCATGAAATGGCGCATCAGTGGTGGGCCCACCGCGTCATTGGTGCCGACATGCAGGGTTCCACGCTGCTCAGCGAGGCGCTGGCGCAGTACTCGGCGCTGATGATTCTGCGCGAAAGCGAAGGCGAGAATGCGGTACGAAAGTTCCTGCGCTACGAGCTGGATCAGTACCTGCATGGACGCGCCGGCGAGACGGGCCGTGAACGGCCGCTGGCCCGGGTCGAAAACCAGGGCTATATTCACTATCGCAAGGGTTCCATGGTCATGTATGCCCTGCAGGACTACATCGGCGAGCGCAGCTTCAACGGCATGCTCAAACAATTTCTTGTCGATTATGGATTTCAGCAGCCGCCGTACGTCAACACCAACAATTTCCTGACCGCGCTGGAGCAGGCCGCCGGCCCTGAATGGCAGGCCGTTATCGACGACTGGTTCCGTCACATCACCCTGTATGACAACCGCGTGCTGGACGCGGTGGCGACCGAATCCGAACAGGGCGGTTGGGATGTGCGCATGCGGGTGCATGCGGGCAAGACAGTGGCCGACGGCGACGGCGCAGAAACTGCCGCACCCATGGATGTGCCGGTGGATATCGGCATCTTTGCCCGGGGCAGCAACGGCAATGATGAAAAGGTGGTTTACCTGGCCCGCCATGACGTTGAAGACGGTGAAAACATCATTGAGCTGCACGTTGACGAAAAGCCGCATGAAGTCGGCATTGATCCCTACAACAAGCTTATTGACCGCGTGGCCGGCGACAATCGCATGAAGGTTGTGTTTGAGTAAAAGGCTGTTGTACAGGCCCGGTGAGTGCCGGGCCTGTACGCAGTCGAGGTTTGTGGCTGGCTAAAGCCGTCAGTGCGCCGAATTTGGCACCAGCCGCAGCCTGTGGCGGGCATTGCCGGGCAAAAAGGGCGATGGCCGGCCTTCAGCCCAGTCGCTGTGCCCGGCGCCCCAGAACGGCGACAGCGGGTGGCCGCTTTGTCCGCCCGGCATGTGGATGATGCCGGCCGCTTCGTTGCCTGGTGCCACCACCATGCGCTGCGAGGCGCCCATGCCCACGCCCTGCACCCGCGGCATGTGGCTGTCGCCCGGCAGGGGCTGCTGCGGCATGCACAAAAACCGCCGGCCCAACACGGGAACCGCCGCGGCCAGCGGATGACAGATATGGCTGGTGTTGCGCTCGCCCCAGGTGCGCTCGGCCAGCGGCCCGATGTGTTCCAGGTCGTCGCGGACGTTCTGCGCCGCCTGCTCGAACAGCTCGTCCCAGCGGCCATAATCGGGCGGCAGCAGATGCTCCGGCCGCTGTGTTACCAGCGGCCACACAACGCCTTCCGAAAACTCGGGCACGCTGATGATGGAGCCGTCCAGCGCTTCGCGCGCCGGAGCCGTCAGCCCGCGGTCAATCAGGTCGTGCACCGCCAGCCGCCAGTGGCGCACCAGGCGGTAACTGGCCGAATCCACAGCGGCGCGGCCATCCCAGTTCTTGGCGGCCTCGGCCAGCGTCTGCAGCGCCGGGCTCTGTGCTGCGTCGGCGCGATTCATCAAAAGCGCGTGCCAGGGCGCCAGAAACAGGGCGCGGTCATCCAGTTGAATGTCCAGCAGGGCCTGTTCATCAAATGTATCGGCGGCCAGCAGACTGTCGCGAATCTGCGCGGCGCGTGCCCCCAGAGCATAGCCGCCATCGCCCAGCCGCTCCAGCGCCTCGCCGCCCACAACGCGCGCGTTGGCCGTCCACAGCCTGTCCATCTGCGGCGAGCGGATCATCGGATGCCCTCGTGTAGTGGCCGGCCAGGGCGGGCAGGCAGCATGGTCTGCATTTTCCATCGGCCTTTCCGGGCGGCAGCCTGCTGCCCTTTTGGGCAGGGCGCCAAGAATGCGCCAGGCAATCCGGCCGTCGGCATCGCCCACCACCAGGTTTTGCGCCGGCAAGGCCGTGGTGTCGGCGGCCGCCAGCGCCTCGTCCACGCTGGCAGCCACGGCAAACTGGCCCAGGCCCAGGTTGATGGCGTCGGGCAGATGGGCCACCCAGCGCAGCGTGAGCACGCGTTCGTCTTCTTCACCGGCGTGCTTCAGCACCGGCCCCCAGTCGGACTCTTCCACGGTCAGATCAACCGGCTTGCCGTTGGCTACCTCGATGCGCTCTTCAAATTGGCGCAGCGGGGCGCAGTCGTTCTGCTGTTCCTCGCTGCACGGTGTTTCCACCCGCCAGTCCATGGTGTCGGCATAGCTGTTGGTAAAGCCCCAGGCAATATGCCCGTTGCTGCCGACCACCACCGCCGGCAAGCCGGGCAGGGTAAAGCCCTGCACGTCCACCCGGCCGCCGGGCGCTTTGGCATCGTCGTAGCGCAGCCGGGCCCGAAACCAGATATTGGGGGCGGCCAGTCCCAGGTGCATGTCGTCGGCCACCAGCGCCCTGCCGTCGGCGGTCAGGTTGCCGGCCACGGCAAAATTGTTGCTGCCCGGATTGAGCGGTTCGTCAAAAAGCCCATCATCGGCACCCTGGTCGGGCTTGAACGATGAAACATCCACCTCATCCGGCCCCGGCAGCTCGGCATTGCCTGCAATGCTGTTATCCAGCGGCGCGTCGTGGTCGCTGCACGCGTGTGCCAGCAGGGAATAAATGGCCGGCGGCAGGTGATCTCTTGCAAACCACAGCGCCAGCTCCTCCTCGTTGTCGCCGCCCTGCAGATCAAAATACATGGCCATGCCTGCCAGCAAGGAGTCTTCCGGCCGCCAGGCCTGCGGCTTTTGCTGCAGCAGCCAGTAGGCCCACGGCCGGGCGCCCAGCGCATCCAGCCCGGCGTTGACGCCGTCGGCATAGGCCTGCAGCTGCTCAATATCATCGGGGGTCAGCCGCGTCATCTGCGCCTGCATGCGCGCTCTCATGCGGTGCACGCGCTGTTTTCTGTCCATATCCACCGCATCGGCGCCCAGCAACGCGGCCAGTTCGCCGGCCGCCAGGCGGCGCATCAGATCCATTTCAAAAAAGCGTTCCTGGCCATGCACAAAGCCCAGCGCGCGGGCGGCATCCAGCCTGCTGTGCGCGTCAATGGTCACCGTGCCCAGCGCATCGCGCTGCAGCTCAACCGCGGTGCCCAGCCCGGCCAGCGGCTGTTCACCGTCCAGCTGCGGCAGGCTGGCGCGCAGCGCAAGCCATCCAGCAACCACAATCGCCACGCCCAGCAGCAGGGCGGCGGCTACAAGCAGTTTCAAAAATTTGCGCACGGCATCAGATCTCCGGGTTCATATTCATTTATGCTCGGCAACGGGCAGGAAAAAAGCGCATGGGCGTGAAGGAAAAATGTGATAAAAGAGCCAGGTGCTTTCCCGATAATTCATTGTAGCCGTTGAAGCGATGACCAGCCCGCTGTCCCTGGACGCCTATTTCGAACGCATTGACTACGGTGGTCGCACGGCCGTTGAGCCGCAAACCCTGCACGACCTTTCGGCGGCGCATGTTCAGGCCATCCCGTTTGAAAATATCGACATCCTGCTGCGCCGGCCGATAGAAATCGAGCCGCAGTCCATTTTCGACAAGCTGGTCACCCGCCGCCGCGGCGGCTACTGCTTTGAGCACAACGGCCTGATGCTCGAGGTGCTGCGCCAGCTGGGCTTTGACGCCCGGCCGCTGGGCGCGCGCGTGCGCCTGGGCGCCGACAACCGCCGGCAGCCCGTGGCGCGCACCCACATGCTGATCGAGGTTTGTCTTGACGGCACCCGCTGGCTGGTTGATGTCGGCGTCGGCTCGGCCTCCCTGACCGCCGCGCTGGAATGGCGGGCCGATGTCATTCAGTACACGCCGCACGAAGCGCGCCGGCTGCAGCGCGAAAACGGCCTTTGGTACCACCAGATCCGGCGCCGTGGCCGCTGGCAGGATGTCTACGAATGCAGCGCCCGGCCCATGCCGTTCATCGACCGCAAGGTGGCCAACTGGTACACCAGCACCCACCCCGACTCCACCTTTTACAGCCGCCTGAGCGTTGCCCTGGCCTTTTCCGACGGGGAGCGCATGACCCTGCTCGACGGCTGCCTGACCCGCCGCGAAGCCAGCGGTATAGAGCACCGCCTCCAGCTTCAGGACCATTCCGGGCTGCTCACTGTTCTCAGGGAGGAATTCGGATTGGACCTGCCCGCCGAAACCCGGCTGCCGATCGATATACCCTGAAAGGTGATGCAGTCGCCGAAACCGGTCTGCCCCTTGATCCACGCCCTGGAATTTCTGCCATGAATGAAAACAATCCGGTTCTGCAGGTGCCGGAAGATATTCCCGCCGCCTTTGTCGCCGCCTGGAACCGGCGTGACGCCGACGGCATTGCCGACCTGTTCGACCGGGACGCCGAATTTGTCAACGTCGTCGGCCTGTGGTGGCACAACCGCGCCTCCATTCGCAAGGCCCACGCCTACGGGCTAAAAACCATCTTCAGCCGCTCCAAACTGCGGCTGGAAGACACCCGGGTCAAATACCTGGCCGACAGCATCGCCGTGGTGCACGCCCGCATGCGGCTGACGGGCCAAAGCGCGGTGAGCGGTACGCAAACCCCCGGCGAGCGCCGCAATATCTTCACCTTTGTCGTCCATCGCAATAACGGCGACTGGCGCTGCGCTGCCGCCCACAACACCGACATTGTTCCCGGCGCCGAAACCAATGTGGTTGACGAAGATGGGGGTCTGGGAACCGTTAGTTACAGATGAAGGTTTTCAGTCAGCCAGCTTGGCCAGCTGAACAGCTTTTCTGGTAATCAAATAGCGTCTTGTATTGCTGCTTTCCTTTAAGTCCAAAATTCCATAATTTACCAATTTTTTCAGGTCATCCTCAATAAAGCGCGTTTCATCATATTTTATTGTTTTAGGCTTTTTAGCGTCTATCAATTCAAGCTCAGGCGCTCCATCTCTCAAAGTACTGCTTATCCAAAATTCTCTGACACCGGAATCAGCAAACTGTTTGACGATGGAGACAGCCTGTTTTGATAATTCATGGGCGGGGTGAATGGATTCGGCCAGACCTGAAAATACATTGATGTGCCTGGCGATTGAGGAAAGAATTCGGTCCAGTGAATCGAGACGCATAGACAGTTCCTCATGGTTCAGGCTTAGAACAGCTTGCAGTTGTTCTGAAAGAGAGTCGCGCTGTTCGATCTCACGCGCAATTCGGCCATGTTCGGTTTCTTTTAGCCATTCTATGAATTCATCCAGCTTTGCACCGGTTTTTTGGGTTCTGAAATCGGCAATAAGTCCGATGATGGTTGCAAATCCAAAAGCTGCCGAGAGTGGTTCCACTTGCATCTCCTCATTAAGACTGGTTTGCCACCATATACTTGAAGCAAGTGGCTGTTGTACTGAATACAGCGCTTCGTCTGGTCGGAAGAAGCGCTGAAATTCTGGGCTGAATTGACGAAGTCAAGCGCAACCAGGCCCCATAAGTATTGTTTCAAGCCTGCGCCCCGCGCCCAATGCTTTGATAAATAAACAGTTTATGGTGTGTGCCAAAGTTGTATGCACCCCTGTGTCACGATAGATGTCCGCTTCATTGATTTAACCTTTTGGGGCATCAAGGAGGCTGGCCACGGTATCAACAATGTCATCGCCAGCCTGACCGAAGCCAGCGACCTGCAGGGTGCTATGGACCAGGCCGATTTCAGTGATGATGTCAAGCCGGCAAAAGTCTGCCCCACACGACAACCGAGTTGTCGTGGGTTTGCAGCATGTTTTTACGCCGCGGCTTGCATGCAACAATGTTGATGGATTGAGACATGTTGGCATTTTCCGGGGTTTTGAGAATGAACACGATTGGCAGAATGAAGGGAAGTGGCTTTTTTGTGGACAATTTATTTGTTGATCCGGAAAACAGCTGGGTCATGACACTGCCCGTGGTGTCACATGGGTGCTAAACTGCTCGTGGACGCACTCGAAAGACTTGCGTCCGCCGGCGCATCCATGCGCTGTAGCGAGCTGGAAGAGCTGTTGGTGAGTTTGGGGTTTGACGTCAGAGACGGTAAAAGAGGAGGTCACAAAGTTTTTGTCCATGACCATCTTGAAGATTTTAGATCCGCTGCCTATAACTGCGGGCACGGCCGCAATCCTGAAATCAAGCCAGCCTACATAAGGAACGTGCGTCAAGTTCTGATCATGCACAAGGAAGCACTGAACAGGTTTCTGGAGGAAAAATGACTGACCCGAGAGATTACAGCATTGAAGTGCAGCGCCGTCAGCTGGACGGCGAAACAGTTTTTGAGGCCCGCGTGCGCGAACTGCCGGACGTGGCTGAATATGCGGACTCGTTTGACGAGGCGTATCTTTTGGCTTTGGATACTATTGAGACCACGGCTGCTATTTTTGCTGAAAAGAGGCGTGACATGCCGCCGCCTTTGGAGCCTGTTGATGATTGGAGCGGGCGCATTACTCTCAGGTTGCCCAAGAGCCTTCACCGCACTCTGGCATTGACTGCCGAGCGGGAAGGCAGCAGCCTCAACCAATACATCTGTGCAGTGCTGGCTTGCCATAGCGGACTTGCCCACGCTGGTGCGCCGTTCGAGCTGGTTTGGCACAAAACTGAGATTTCCAAAGCCCCTGGCAGGCATGGGAGCATGACTTATATTGATAGCGAGCCGCTTGACGACTCAAGTGACTTCAGAAAAACAGCCTGATGCGTCTAATGGACAAGGCACTGCTTGAACAGGCCCAAAAAGGGTTAAGACTGGCTGATATCACACTGCGAAGCTCTCTTTCGCAGCTGCGGGAGGGCTTTGAACCCAAATATCACCCCGTGCCGGAAGAGGCGCAGTTTATGCAAAGCGTACGGCGGTTTGAAATACTGGAGGTGGGGGCTGACGAAGGCAAGCGCCGTATTTTTCGCGTTTGGATAGAGTTTGGAATTCGCTGGATGAACCAGGCTGCAGAGGATTTATCGCAGACAGAAATGCTGGATGCGGGAATGGAGTCGCAAAAGGTGGAGGAGCTGGCGCGTATTCAGGCAACGTATGTTGTTGAGTATGAAGTGCAAAGAGAGCTGCCGCGGAAGGCTCTCAACGAGTTTGCCCGCTACAATGCTCCTTGGCACGTTTGGCCATTTTGGCGTGAATTTGTAATGAATCAATGTGCGCGGCTGGAATTGCCCAGGGCCGCCTTGCCCATGCAGTGTCTTCCCAATGGTCAGGCAGAAGATCTGGAAGGCTGAAATGCTGTTTTGACTGCTGACGCCAAACATGCGCCAGCCGCTCATGTTTTTGGGCGACAATACGGGCCTGTTTCTCTACAAGGATGCTGCACAACATGTCCAACACTGCACGTGATGCCGACTATTTCACCCAGCGCTACGGGCTGACGGCCACCCACAGCGAAGTGCTGGAAGCCAGCAAAAGCATTGCTCCGTGCAAGACGCTTGATCTGGGTTGCGGGCGCGGGCGCAATGCGCTTTATCTGGGCAGCCTGGGTTTTGATGTCACCGCCGTCGACGCCAACCCCAGCGCAGTCCAGACGCTGGACCAGATCATCGCTGCCGAAGGCATCGACAATGTGAAAACCGCGCTGTATGACATCAATCAGGCCGCCATAGATGACAGTTACGATTTCATTGTCTCCACCGTGGTGCTCATGTTTCTTCAGGCTGAGCGCATTCCCGACGTGATTGCCAACATGCAGGCATCGACCAATTCAGGCGGCCACAACCTGATCGTGTGCGCCATGGACACCGAGGCCTATCCCTGTGAGCTTTTTTCTTTCAAGTTTGGCGAAGGCGAGCTGAAGAACTATTACAAGGACTGGGAGTTTTTGAAGTACAACGAAAACGTCGGTTCGCTGCACCGCACCGATGCCGACGGCAACCGGCTGCAGTTTCAGTTTGCCACCATGCTGGCCAAAAAACCGTGAAGTGAAACCGGCCTGCGGACATCAGGCTTCAGTCTTCGACCGGGTTCAGATAGCGCACTGCCCAGGCGGCAATCATGTGGGCGGCAAAGCGCGCGTCCGCCTCGCTGGTCAAAAGATGGTTGGCGGTGTCCAGCGACACGAAAGACTTGGGATGCATGGCGGTGGTAAAGATCTTTGCCGCCTCGTCGACGCTCACCAGCGTGTCGCCGGGCGCGTGCAGCACCATCAGCGGGCGGCGCAGGTTGCGTATGCGTTCCGGCTGGTGCTTTTTCTGCTCTTGCAGGTCTTCAACAAACGAACGCTTGATGACAAACGGCCGCCCGGCCAGTTTTACCGTGGCTTTTCCATCGGCCATGATGTCGTCAACATGCTGTTCAAACTGACTGATAACGTGAGCCGGATCGAACGGCGCGCTGATGGTGGCCACGGCCAGCGAATCATCAATGCGGCCGGCGGCCGCCAGCACGGCGGCTCCGCCCAGTGAATGGCCCACCAGCAATTCGGGCGGGCCGTGATTTTTTCTCAGCCAGTCGGCCGCGGCCACCAGGTCGTCAACATTTGAGGAAAAGCCGGTGTCGGCAAAATCGCCGCCGCTGTCGCCCAGCCCGGTAAAGTCAAAGCGCAGCACCCCAAAGCCTTCATCAACCAGCGCGCGGGCAATATGCGATGTCGCCCTGCTGTCCTTGGAACAGGTGAAACAGTGGGCATACAGCACCAGGCCGCGCGGCCTGTCATCGGGCAAATCCAGCAGTCCGGCCAGCATGTCGCCCCGGCTGCCCATAAATTCAACGCTCAGTCTCGGCATGAGTCCCCAAATGGAAGAGATTGCATCATCAATCATACAGACTCGCATCGGTTTTTAAAGAAACCGGATTGGCGGTGATGAATTTTCGGACGCAGATAATGCAGCCGGGATAAGTCGAAGATGGGTGATGCCTCGCGTATCCGGGGGGTTCTCCTGATGTGGTTCTAAACAGCTCTCTGCAAAAAGAGAGGCGTCGCTTGGGTTCGAGGAAACGTGAATTTGTCGGCAGACTTTGGCGCGAATTAGGGGTTTGTCAAGAGCTTCCAGGGGTGTGTGACATGTTTCTGGTTCATATTGCGTTATTGAGAGTGAGGCAGTGTGGGGAGGGGTTTGCCAAGCGAAACCCGTTTCCTGGTTCCTGATGGTCGAAAACGGAGTAAAGAGTCATGAAACTGAAGGGCAAGTGCGCACAAGCATATATGGCTTCCATAATCATGCTGATTATTTTGGGCATGATTGGCTTCAGCGAAGCCAGTGCGGCAACTAGATATGTCACCAATTGCAATGACAGCGGCAGCGGCAGCCTGCGAGCGGCCATTGCCAGTGCCGGCAGTACAGATATCATTGATATGCAAACGCTTAGCTGTACTGTAAACCTGAGTTCAAGCCTAATCATCAATCAAAGTGAACTGACCATTCGCGGCAAGGATGAAACGTCATTTGGCATTCCTGTGACGGGTGTCAGTGGGTTGGGTCAGAGGCGGCCATTTCGGCATATGGGTGCAGGCACGCTTCGGCTGGAAAATTTTCGTGTTACAAGCGGTCAAGTAATGGCCAATGAAGCAGAAGGCTGGGGTGGTTGCATTCTTTCATACGGCAATGTTTCTTTGTATAAAAGCTTTATTGGCGATTGCAATGCGACCAGCAACCACAATAGGACGGAAGGTGGAGCGATCCATGCAAAGGGAAACATCACGGCCACCGAAAGCGTTTTTTCAGCTTCAGCCGCAACGGCATCCGGGAATTCCAGCGCCAGGGGGGGCGCGCTTTACAGTGGAGGTGAAATAGAGCTGATTGGCTCTGTGGTTGCTCACAATGAAGCGGCTGTTGAAGGGCAGGGCACCGGCGACGCCTACGGAGGCGGCGTGTATGCCGTGGATCGTATCACGCTGAAGCAGGCAAGCGCCGTTTACCAGAATATTGCCAGAGCTGATGCTACCAATCGTTATTCCTATGGTGGCGGGACATACTCGGAAGACGATGTCCGGCTTTTCGGTGCGTCTCTTGTATATGAAAACACGGCAGAAGCGCATAATGCACGGGGCGGCGGAATCTTTGCCGAAGAGCATGTTCTGATGATGGAGGAGGGTGCCGTTTATGGCAACAAAACTGTTGCTTCAAATCACTACGGCTCTGGTGTACACGCTGCAAGTGCAAGCATGATGGAAGGCTCGGCTGTTCATGACAACAAGGTTGTAGCCAGCAATCCCGCTTTCTCTGCCACAGGAGTTGGTGGCGGGCTGTATGTCAGCGGCGATTTGTATATTAATGAGTCCAGTGTGTACAACAATGATGGTGTGGTCGGGGGTGGTTTTTATGCGGCCAGTCTGATCATGGATTTGAGCTCGGTGTATGGCAATAACGCAACATCCAATTCCGGGGGCTTTGCTGCCAGGCGTGTTGACGTTTGGAAAAGCACCATTTCAGGCAACACGGCCGGCACGCATGCAGGCGCACGGCTTGACGGCGAAGGTACAGGCCCGCAACCGTCGGTCAAGATATTGAGCAGCACGATTTCAGGAAACGAGAGCACGGGTGATACGGCGCGCTCAGCTGGCTTGAACACCAGTGCTGAAAACATATTGATTGAAAACAGCACCATTACTGATAATTTTATCTCCAATCCCTTGGCGGATAACCAAGCGGGATACCATGGCGCAGGCTTATATCTCCATAGCCCTCACGGGAACGACATCAGCCTTGAGCTTGTCAGCTCCGTGGTGAATGGAAACTACCATCCCACAGGGGGTGGTGGGAAGGTTCTTACAGATATTGCTTTTCCAAGTAGTCAGTCATTGACGATTACCGGGTATGCCAACTCGGCACGTACTACAATTATTGGCCATACTGGAGTATTGCCACCAGATACCATTACAGATTTTGAGTCGTGGTGGCTGGGCCCACTGCAGGACAATGGCGGCCCAACGCTAACGCATATGCCGGCAGCTGGTTCCGAACTGATTGATGCAGGTGATGCCGGCAGCTATACACATGACCAGCGGGGCATTGGTTTTCCTCGAGTGGTGGGAGCGGCTGCCGACATTGGCGCCGTGGAATTCGGAGAAAGAGAGGACAGGATTTTCTCCGATCGCTTTGAGAAATAGCGTCGATTGAAACACGGATGCTTTTGCAAGGCCTGGCTGCGCACGTAGCCGGGCCTTGTTATGAGCGCCCGCTACAGAATCCAGGCCACCACAAACCACACGATCATCAAAAGGCCGATGGCGAGCTTGGCCAGGGTGCCGACCAGAATGCCGATGCTGGCGCCCACGCCGGCGCGAATGGAGTCGTCGATGTTGGCGCGCGCGGCCAGGTGCCCCGCAAACGCGCCGACAAAGGGGCCGAACAGGATGCCCGGCAGACCAAAGAAGATGCCCACCAAAAGCCCGAGCGTGGCTCCGAGTATGGCCAGACGGCCGGCACCAAAGCGGCGCGCGCCCTCGGCGGTGGCCAGAAAGTCGACGACCACCGACAGGATGGTCAAAAACGTCAGCCACAGCATGGTGGCCCAGCTGACGTGCACAAAGCCGTCCAGGGCGGCCATCATCAGCAAGCCGCCCAGCACCAGCGGAACGCCCGGCACGACGGGCAATACGGCGCCGGCCAGCCCGGCGATGACCAACAGCACGGCCAGCAGCCAGCCCGGCCAGTAAAGAAGACTCCAGCTCAACCAGTCCATGGGTTCGCCTCGTGTAGATGGGTGCCTGATTGCCGGTCATCATCGCACTGAATGGCCGCAGCGGCCACGGGAAATTCAGCCGGCGTCATCGATCATGACCTGTGCAGCAATTTCCACGCTGCGCCGGCGCGCCGCGTGATCGAACATGCTGCTGTTGATGATCAGCTCGTCGGCACCGGTGGTCTCGACGAACTCGCGCATCTGGCGCGCCACCGTATCGGGCGAGCCCATCGCCGTGCACGCCAGAACATGATCGAGAAGACCCTGCGCCGGTTCGGGCAGCGATTCGTAATAGCCCGCTTGCGGCGGCGGCAGCCGGCCCGGATTGCCCGTGCGCAGCCGCACGAAGGACTGCTGCCACGACGAGGCCAGATAAGCCGCCTCGTCGTCGCTGTCGGCGGCAAACACGTTGTAGCCCAGCATCACATAGGGCTGGTCCAGATATTTTGAAGGGCGGAACTCCGAGCGATAAACCGCCAGCGCCTCGTGCAGCCGGGCGGGCGCAAAATGCGAGGCAAATGAATACGGCCGCCCCAGCTGAGCCGCCAGCCGGGCACCGAACAGGCTGGAGCCCAGAATCCAGATTTGAATCTTGTCCTGGCCCGCCCCCGGCACCGCCGTTACCGGCGCCGTGCCTTCAAAATAGCTGACCAGCTCGGCCACGTCCTGCGGAAAGGCGAGCGGATCGGTCTGCAGATCGCGCCGCAGCGCCCGCGATGTGGCCGGGTCGGTGCCCGGCGCCCGCCCCAGGCCCAAATCAATGCGGTCGGGGTACAGAACATCCAGCGTGCCGAACTGCTCGGCCACCATCAGCGGGGAATGGTTGGGCAGCATGATGCCGCCGGCGCCCACGCGAATGCGCTGTGTGGCTCCGGCCACATGCCCGATCAGCACCGCCGTGGCCGCGCTGGCAATGCCCACCATGCCGTGATGTTCGGCCATCCAGTAGCGCCTGTAGCCCAAATCATCGGCCAGGCGCGCCAGGTCCACCGTATTGGCCAGCGATTCGGCCACCGAACCGCCCTCGTTGATTGGCGCCAGATCAAGAATCGACAGGGCCGTCATCGCACCGCTCCATGTATATCAGTCAGAAAACATCAGTCAGGCATCAATCTTGGGTCGCCGGATGAAAAAACCATCCCTGCAAGCTTGCCGGCAGCGAGGCGGAAAAAAACGTACAGTAGACTTGGGCTTTGGCAATATTCTGGCAGTTGAACAAAAATGCCTGACAAATCTCGACGCGTCCTGGTTTGTGTCACCGGTCTGACCCCCCAGGTGGTTACCGAAACCGTCTATGCACTCACCCAGCGAGAGACCCCGTGGGTGCCCGACGAAGTGCATGTGTTGACCACCTTTTCCGGTGCCAAACGCGCCCGGCTGCTTCTGGGGCAAAACGGCGATGGCGAGTTGGCCAGGCTGTGCCGGGACTACGGACTGGCAAACATCCAGTTCAGCAAGCAAAACATTCACGTTTTGAACGGCCCGGATGGTCAGCCTCTGGATGACATTCGCAGTCAGTCGGACAACCTGGCCATGGCCGATGCCATTCTTTCATTTATAGCCGGGGTCACTTCCGACCCCGACAGCGCAGTCCATGTTTCCCTGGCGGGTGGCCGCAAGAGCATGGGTTTTTTTGCAGGCTATGCGCTGTCGCTCTACGGGCGGGCCCAGGACAGGCTTTCGCATGTTCTGGTTTCGGAAGATTTTGAAACCCTGCCTGATTTCTTCTATCCGCCGCGCCGGCCCGTCACGCTTGAAACCCGCACAGGCAAGCAGGTTTCCACGGCAGACGCCAAGGTTGATCTGGCGGATATTCCCTTTGTGCGCCTGCGTGACCGCCTGCCGCGATCCCTTTTGGGCGGCGGCAGCTTTGTAGATGCCGTGGAAGCTGCTCAAAAGCTGGAAAAACCGCCTGAGCTCATTGTTGATACCCGGAATTACTGCATCGTTTGCGCCGGTACGCGCATCCAGCTTTCCACCGCGAATTTTGCCGTCTATGCATGGATGGCGCAGCGTGCGCTCGACGAGGTCAGTCCGGGCGTGCGCCTGTCAAAATTCAACGCAGTGAACTCGGCTTTGCGCAAGCAGCTGCACGCCTTTGGAAACAGAATTTACGACAACGACATGTCGGTGGAAGCCGAGCGGTGGAGCGACAGACCCTGGGATGACGACAGCCTCAACCACACCCAGTGGCTGTCCGAGCGCCGCTCGCGCATCAACGCCGCCATTGCGCGGGCGCTGGGGCGATCGGGAAAAAAGATTTACGGCATCAGTTCAATTCCGCTCAAGGGGCGTGAAACGCAGCACCAGATTTTGCTTGAGCCGGAAAGCATCAAAATAATTTGAGCAGGACATATAACCCGGCAAGCTTGCAGGCAGGCAAAAACGCTGCCGGGTTGAGCATAATTTGACTTGTTAAGTGTTATTTGATTAATTGATAGAGCATTTTTGGGGAAGGGGATTCCGTGAGGCTTAAATTTCTTGTTTCTGATTTGCCCGGAACGCAGCGCGTCCCGGGCTGTCGCCTGGAGTCATTTTGATGGAAATAATCAAGTGTCAGCTGCGCTTTCTTACGCCGGCCTTTGTTGGTGACGCCAACCAGGACGGCGCCTGGCGCACGCCGCCCATCAAGGCGCTGCTGCGCCAGTGGTGGCGCGTGGTCTATGCCGCCGAAAACAATTTTGCGGTAAACGTGTCCGACATGCGCCATCGCGAAGGGATGCTGTTTGGCCACGCCTGGCTGGAAGACGACAAGCAGAATGGTCAGCCGGTTGCCGGTCGCAAAAGCGCGGTCCGTATCCGGTTGGATCGCTGGCGCCCGGGGCGCCTCAGGTCTTCAGCATGGCCTCGTGACAAAAATGTTTTTCATCCTGAAGTGGGCAGGGGGGGTCGAAGTGTTGGGAGCGCGCTGTATCTTGGGTATGGGCCACTGACCTACAAATCCGGAGGGAGTGCTCTAAAGGGCGAGACTGCCATTCAAGATGGTGAGACATCCACACTTTCCATTGCAGCACCAACAGCTGACGTGGCGGTGCTTGCCCGGGTACTTCATTTGATCCACAGATACGGAGCGATGGGCGGTCGCAGTCGCAATGGCTGGGGTTCTGTATATCTTGAAGGCTTGTCGAAAGACGAGGCTCCAAACACACCTTTGAATCAGTTTGAAGACTGTTTCAATCAATCTTTCCCGCATGCCATTGCCCAGGATGAAGAGGGGCCACTGATTTGGGAAACACAGCCTTTTTCCAACTGGGAAAGCGTGGTCAATGAGCTGGCTGACATCAAAATAAAATTGCGTACTCATTTTTCTCTTGAGGCTGAAAGAACCCCGCATCTCAGGGTAATGGACAGGCAGTGGCTTGCTTATCCAGTGACAAACCATGCTGTTAGTGATTGGGGAGACAAGGTTCGCTTCCCAAATCAGCTTCGATTCAAGGTTCGTAAAACAAGCGATGGAAAGCTTGTTGGACTGGTTTTTCATATGCCGCATATGCTCCCGGAAGAATTTAACGCTGACAGAAGCACCCTCGTTCGCGTATGGAAAGAGGCTCATCAATTTCTTGATGGCGAGTTGACCAATAGCATTTCGCGGGTTTCGGAGTAAACAATGAGCGATCAAACGATCTGGAAAACCAAGCTGGCGGCCCGCGTTCACGACCCGGCCGAAAAGGCGCTGGTGCTGCTGCGCGACCCTGCCGGGCACGAAGGCGGCACGTCCCTGGCGCTCAAGCGCCTGCTGGGCCTGGACCAGCCGCCCGAACACATCGACCCCGACAGCGATGATGTGCTGTCTGCGGTCATTTTCAAAAACGGCCTGCCGGGCGATATTTATCGCCACGTGCAGCGCGCCGACTGGTGGGCGGCCGCCGCCGACCGGCCGCAGTGGCCCATGGAAGAACAGCATGTGACCAGCCGCAAGGGCAAGGAGGTCACGCTGCGAATTGCGCCCTGGGCGCAGGTTTCGTGGGCCAAAGAGCCCGTGCTGGTGCACCCGCTCGCCGGCGAAGCGTACGAGCTTTCGGGCGGCTTGGGCGAAACCGATATCGACGCGTTCATAACCCGCAGCTTCAATCATTTTTCCGAGCTGCTGGTCAAGCTGGGCGCCGGCGACGACCAGCCGCAGGACCTGCGCAAAACCCTGCTGGCAAACTGGCGGTTCGGGCCGGATCTGTCCGTCACCAGCGCAGGCACGAGCCCCTCTGGTGTGCTGGAGAAGCATTGGTCTATGCTGCCGGCCGACACCCGCGTGCCCGATCACTCCATCTGGGACCATCTGGATCTGACCTCCGCCTTTGCTGGTGCCTTTGCGGCCGATCCCGACGGCGAAGCCGCGCTGCTGGCGTTGTCCATCGGGCCGGTGCAGGGCTTTATATCCGCCGCCCGCAAAATGGACGACCTGTGGGCCGGCTCGCATCTGCTTTCGCGCCTGTCGTGGGAAGTCATGCGCCCGCTGTGCGAGGAGCTGGGCCCGGACGCCATCCTGTTCCCGCGCCTGCGCGGCATTCCGCAGGTGGACCTGTGGCTGCGCGACCAAATGGGCCTGCCGGCCGGGCTGTTTGAAAACTGCGACTGGCAACGAGGCGCCACCGATGCCAATCCGCTGTTTTCCGCCGCGCTGCCCAACCGTTTTGTGGCCGTGGTTCCGGCCGCACAGGCCAAAGAACTGGCCGCCCGGGCCACCCGGGCCGTGCGTAGCTGGCTGGCCGGGCTGGGCGAAGACGTGGTGGAGCGCCTGCTGGCCACGGCCGGCGAGGAAAGCGACGTTCCCTACCAACAAATGCGCAAGCAGCTCGAAGGCTTTCCCGAAGTCCACTGGGCGGCGGTGCCGTTTTCGCTGATTCATCCGCGCAACAAACAGCGCCAGACCGACCTGGACACCACGCGGCTTTCCGAGGCCATGGCGCCGTTTTTTGGCGCCGGGGCGGGCGAAAACAGCGGCTTTCTGGACTCGCCCGCCTGGAAAATTCTCGGCGAAGAAATCCGGTGGCAGGAAAACACCACGTTTTTCGCCCCCAACCCGGGCGTTTTGTACCCGGCCGTCTACGACCTGGCCGAGCGGGTAATGGCCGCGGCCAAGGCGACGCGCAGCTTTGAACAGACGCAGCAGCAGGGCTGGCGCGACTCGCTGACCGGCGAGGCCGAATGGCTGACCACCAACCGCGACCATCTGACCATTCCGCCCGGCCGGCGCAAAAACACCCTGTGGAGCCGCATTGCGGGTGAAAAGCCCGCCTGGGCCAAAAAGGGCGAGCATCTGGCCGCCTTGCCGGCCATCAAGCGGCTCTGGCCCACGCTGTTTGCCGAAAAGGTGGGGAAGGCGCTGGGGCGGGAGAATATCGGCCGCTTTGTGGTTTCCACCCACACCATGGCGCTGGCGCACCAGCTCGACCGGTGGCTGGTCGATGGCGGCCACACCCGGGAAGGCTTTGCCGACAAGGCGCAGGGTGCCGAAAATGTGGCTTTGCCGCGCCGGCTGATGCTGCGTCACGACGCCAATGCCGCCCTGGCCGACGCCAAGCGCCTGCCCGCGCTGCTCGACCAGGCAGACGAGGCCGACAGCGAAGACCAGCTGCGCCACACCCGCCGACTCGTCAGGGAAACCCTGGGCGTTTCGCGCGTTGAAACCTACTACGGCTTTTTGATGATGGACGGCGATTCCATGGGGGCCATCCTGTCGGGCGATGAAAGCAACAGCATCAGCTACCTCGAGAGCTTTCACCCTTCGGTTCGCAAGGGTTTCGAGGAACACGCCCGCCGCGAGCCGGCGGTGGCCAAATACGGCAAGCAAAAGCGCGCCATTTCGCCCAATCGTCACCTGGCCATTTCCGGGGCGCTCAACGATTTTTCACAAACCGTGGTCCGCCACATTGTGGAGAGCGAATACCTCGGCCGGCTGATCTATGCCGGCGGCGACGACGTGCTCGCCACGCTGCCGGTGGCCGACCTGCTGCCGGCCATGCAGCGGCTGCGCCATGCCTATTCCGGCGATGAGCCGGAAGACGGTGAGGAAATACACACCCCCGATGGCGGCGTGCTGACGCTCACCAAGGGGTTTGCCAGCCTGAAAAAGCGTGGGCGCCTGCAGCTTATGCGCATGATGGGAACAAAGGCCAGCGCCTCCTGTGGTGCCGTCATTGCCCACCATCAGGCGCCCCTGTCGGCCGTCATGCGCGAACTTCGTGCTGCCGAACAGCGCGCCAAACAGGTCGACGGCAAGGACGCCTTTTCCCTTACCGTCATCAAGCGTTCTGGCGGCGCGCTTTACCTGAGCGAACACTGGGGCGAGCCGGTTCATCTGCTGCTCGAGCTGACCGATTTTCTGCGCAGCGAAGGCACTTCACGGCGGGCCGCCTATCACACCCAGGTTTGGCTCAAGGATCTGCCGGTGCCCATAGCCGACAATCACGACATGCTTCAGGACATGCTCCGGCATTTGCTTGAATACCAAATGGCACGCCAAACCACCGACGACCGGCAAAAGGCCCGCGTGCCCGGCCTGGCAGATCGCCTGGTCGAGCGGGTTCTCAAACAACCCGCCGAGGGCGGGCTGAGCTGGCTCGACAACTTTTTGAGCGTGGCCGAATTTCTGGCCCGCGAAACCCGCAGCGGAGGTCAGGCATGACCCATACCTACCGATTCATGGAGCCCGTGGATGTCTTGTTCATGCGCGGCAACAAACTGTTTGGCGCCCCCGGCAGCTACGGCGAGTCACTGGTTCCGCCGTGGCCGTCGCTGGCCGCCGGTGCCATTCGCTCGCGCATGCTGGTCGATGAAGGCATTGACCTGAAACGCTTTGCCAAGGGGCAGATCGAGCACCCGCAGCTGGGCACGCCACAGAAGCCGGGCGATTTTACCGTCACGGCCTTTCAGCTGGCCCGCCGGCACGCCGACGGCCGCGTGGAAATCCTGGTTCAGCCGCCGGCCGACCTGGTTGTTTCGGCCGACAGCGGAGGCAAGCTGGCGCTGCGCCGGCTCAGGCCTGGGCCCCTGCCCAAAGGCCTGCAAAGCTCGGCCCCGCTGCCGCTGCTGCCCATTTTGTCTGAAGACCAGCGCCGCAAGTCCGCCGGCGATCGCTGGCTGACCCAGGCCGGCTGGCAGGCCTGTTTGGAAGGGCGTCTGCCCAGCGTGGACCAGCTTGTTGAAACCAGGCAGCTGTGGAAAATCGACGAGCGCATCGGCGTCGGGCTGGACCCGGCCACCCGCAGCGCCCGCGAAGGGCAGCTGTTTACCACTCAGGCGGTGTCCATGATCAAACACGATCATGTGGCAGAGGCCGAAGGAGAAGGCCCCCAACGGGCCGGCTACGATGTCGGCTTTCTGGCCGCCATCCGTGGCGCCGAGCCGCCGCAGGACGGCAGCCTGCGTTTTGGCGGTGACGGCCGCGCCACCACCATCCGACCGGCCGGGCAGTACACGCCGCCGTCGGTCGACTACGAAAAAATCATCCGCGACGGGCGCTGTCGCCTTGTTTTGACCACGCCCGGCCTGTTTGAAAAAGGCTGGCTGCCCACCGGCGTTCAGCGCCGCGATGACGGCAGCTGCCACTTCGACCTGCACGGCGTTCGCGGCCGGCTGGTCTGCGCCGCCGTGGGGCGCGCCGAAACCATCTCCGGCTGGGATCTGGCCCAAAATCGGCCCAAGCCCGCCCGGCGGGTTGCGCCCGCCGGCAGCGTTTACTGGCTGGACGACCTGCAGGCCACGCCCGAAGCGCTCGGCAAGCTTGCCGAGCGCGGACTGTGGAGCGACAAATGCGAAGATGCCTCCCGTCGCGCCGAAGGATTCAACCGTTTTGTTTTTGCCATCGACTGATCCGAATGACCGATCTGCTGACTGACCAAGGGAATCACCATGTTTGAAAAACACGCAGCCCTGTTTCTTTATGCCACCAGCCCCGTTCACATGGGCGCGGGCCAGGCCACCGGCGTTATCGACAACCCCATCCAGCGCGAGCGCCACACCAATCATCCCAGCTTTGCCGGCTCGGGCATCAAGGGCGCGGTGCGCCACGGCTTTGAAAGCCTGGTCGGCGACGACAAGGCGCACGCCGAAAACCTGAAGGCGCTCATCAACAGCCTGTTCGGCCCGGATGCAAACAGCGACAAGCTGCACGCCGGCGCCGTCAGCTTTGGCGATGCCCAGACCGTCTGCCTGCCCATACGCTCGCTCAAGCGCGGCTATGTGTACGCCACCTGCCCGCAGGCGCTGGCCCGCACGCAGCGGCTTATGCACATGGTCGGCGCCCCCGTCGACTGGCCGGCTATCCCCGGTCTGGCCGAAGGCCAGTGCGCACTGGCCAACCGGGAATTGCTGTCGGAAAACAACAAACTGCACCTGGAAGCCTTTGAATACCAGCCCGATGACGGGCAGCAGACCACCGTTTCGGCCATTGCCGAATACCTGGCCGACAACGCCTTGCCGGGTGACGAAGCCAGCGCGTTTTTCCGCGACAAGCTCAAAGCCGACCTGGTGATTCTTTCCGACACCGACTTTGCCTATTTTGCCGAGCACGCCATGCTCGTCGAGCCCCACGTCCGTATTGATTCAGACACCGGCACGGCGGCTGACGGCGGGCTGTTCTACACCGAAAACCTGCCGCCCGAATCCCTGCTGGTTGCCCCCCTGATGGCGGGCCAAACCCGCAGCGGCGACGACCACAAGGACGATGCCGACGGCGTAATGGCCAAGATCACAAACGTTCTCGACGGAAAAACGGTGCAAATGGGCGGCGACGCCACCATTGGCCGCGGGCTGGTCATGGTCCGAGTTATGGAGGGCAGCAAATGAGCATGGAAACCCTTGAACAAAAACGCGCCAGCCACGCCTGGAAGGCAGTTACAGAGGCGCGAGTCAAGCTCGGGCCGGATGAGTACAAAAAATACGTCGGCACCGCCAAGGGCCTGCCCGCGCTCGTCATGAATTCCGGCCTGATGCAGGCCATGGCTTTCATGCGCAGCAAGGACAAACGCCATAACGTGTTGGCCGATCAGCTGCGCAATTGGCTGCACGACCAAAACGGCACGCCCAAAGATTTTTCCGGCTTTATGGATCATTTGTTCGACTGCCGTCCCGGTGAATTCCAGGCAATCACCACCGAAGCCCTCAATTGGCTCAAATGGCTGCGCCACATGGCCGCGGCCCGCGCCGGGAGAGATTGAACATGCCCAAAGCAGCAGCACCCAGGTACCTTGGACGGGATTTCAGTCAGGCATCGCCGGCCATGCGTTTCGGCATGTATTTCGCTTACTGGGGCCCCAACTGGGAAAAGCCCGACGGGCTGAAAAAAAAGCAGTGGCAAAAAATTCTCAGGCTTGGCGACAGCGACCGGGAGCTCATGCGGTCGCTGGCGGAGCGCCACCAGGCGGCAATGGCCCGCGTGAACGAGCAAGACCGGTTTGTTTTTGACGCCGTGGCCACCGCGCCCTTTGTTACCGGGCTGGGCAGCGAACACCCGCTCGAAAACGGCTTTGCGTTTCTCAGCCCGTACGGCCTGCCCTACCTGGCCGGCAGCGGTGTCAAGGGCGTGCTGCGCCAGGCCGCCACCGAGCTGGCCCGAGGCGACTGGGGCGAAACCCACGGCTGGACGTCAGAACGAATCGAAATGCTGTTCGGCCCCGAGGCCGGCGACGAAGCCGAAGGCAATGCCCGGCGTGGTGCGCTGGTCTTCCACGACGTCATTCCCGAAATCAAGACCACCAGCCTGGCGCTGGAAATCATGACCCCACACCAGGGCGACTACTACCTGCAAAAGGGCGGCGGCATTGTCCCTCCGCACGACTCGGGCCAACCGGTTCCCATTCAGTTTCTGGCCGTGCCGGCCGGATCCGGCTTTTTCTTCAGCATGGTGTGCAACCGGCCGCTGCTTGAACGGCTGGGCAAGCACCACGAAGACAACCTGGTCGATGAGGGTCGCTGGAAAACCCTGCTGTCCGCCGCCTTTGATCACGCCTGCCAATGGGTCGGCTTTGGCGCCAAAACCGCCGTTGGCTATGGCGCGATGGCCGAAGACGAAGCGGCCCGGGCCCGGCGCAGGGAAGAAGAGCAACAGGCGCAGGAACAGGCCGAGCGCGAGGCGGAGCTGGAGCAAATGTCCGAAGCCGAGCGCATCATTCATAAACTGAGCGACGACGGAGCCAACAAGCGGACGCGCCTGTTTATTCCGGCCATCAAGGCTTTGGAGCAAGGTGAATGGGATGACAACGAAGGCCTAAAGCTCGAAATTGCCGGGCACATCAAGGCCATGATGAAGGACGAAGGTGCCTGGAACAAAAGGAGGAGAAAGAAGGACTACAAACGCACCCAGTTGATCAAGCAGATTCTCGGAGAAGACTGACCCGCCGTGCTCTACTTGCTCAACAGCGCCGCCCTGTTTGCCAACGGCCGCTATTGCAGGAGCGGGCCGCTGGATCTGCGCGCCGCCCGTGCCCTGGCGGCCGGGCGCATTGCAAGCGCTGTTGGTCATCACGCCACGGCCCGCTGGTTGAGCGAACTGCTGGAACGGCCGGTGCCGGCGTGCCGCCGGCGGGTGGATATGCAGCCCGGTGACCGTGCCCTGGTTTACCGGCTGCTGTCCAGGCTGCCCGAAGGCCGGGTCGTTGATCTGCCCATGCTCAAAAAGCAGCCGTATCAATTCAGCCTGCTGGTGCGCGAGAGCTGAGCGGTGCAGGCATTTTCGGTACAGAACTTTCCGCTGGCCCGCCTGCATTTTGTCGCCACGGCAGATCATGACCTGCAGCTGCCCCGCTTTACCGGCTCCATGCTGCGCGGCGCCTTCGGCCACGCCCTCAAAAACCTGGTCTGCGTCACCGGCCTGGACGACTGTCGGCAGTGCCCGCTTTATCGCAGCTGTGCCTACCCGGCGGTGTTCCAACCGCCACCGCCTGCCCATGCCGGCCGGGGGCATGCGCAAATACCGGTTCCCTACGTGGTCGAGCCACCGCCGTTTGATCATTCCGGCCGCTATGGTGCCGGCAAGGAATTTTGCTTTTCCATGGTTTTGATCGGCCCCGCACTTGACCATCAGAATCTAATCATTTCCGCCTGGCGCAGGGCGCTGGCCACCGGGCTGGGGCCCGGTCGCGCCCGGTTGACCCTGCAGCGGGTTGTCGACGAAGGCGGCAACCTGGTCTACAGCCGGCAGGGCGGCGCAACGCGGCACCAGCCCGTTCGATATGAATTTGTGCCTCAATCCAGGCCGGTCAGTCAGCTGACTTTTGAATTTGTCACGCCGCTTAATCTTCGCAGCCGGGGCAGGGAGCTCGACTGCGACAGCGTCAACCCGTACATATTGCTGATGGCCCTGGCGCGGCGCACCACCAACTTCACCACGCTGCTGCTTGGCTGCAAACTTCTTCCTGACTATTCACGGCTTGCACAGCAGGCCCAAAAGGCAGAAGGGCACAAGCAGCTTGTCTGGAAGATATGGCGCCGCAAATCCAGCCGCCAAAAACAGTCCATGCCCATTGGCGGCGTGATCGGCCGCTGGCACCTCAAGGGCCCGCTGGATGACTTCTGGCCGTTCATTCACCTGGGTCAGTGGCTGCACGTGGGCAAAAAATGCAGCTTTGGCCTTGGGCGTTACATCATCAACAGGGAAGCCACATGACCCAACAATCTGACCTGCACATTTGCATAGCCACCGAACAGAACGTGGCCAACCTCATTCCCGCTCTGCAGTATCAGGCCAAAGAGGTGTGGATTCTTGAAACGCCCGAAATGCACAAGGAACACAGTGGACGTTATCTTTCAGATGCCCTGAAAGCGCATGGTGTTAACAGCAAGCTGATTCCGTTTCCTTCCGATGCAATTGAAACCATGATGGAAACGGTTGAACAAATTGCCATACAGCTTGAGAGCGCCGGCCGCCTTCCTATCATCAACATTACCGGCGGCACCAAGCTGATGACGCTGACCCTGGTCCAGGGCCTGGCCGCCATGCTGGAAACCTCCGGAAAAGACATTCGCGTGCCGCTGGTCTATACCGACACCCAAAATCAGCGGCTGGAGTGGATTCAGGCTGAAAGCAACGCTGATGACATGCGGCCAGTGCTGGAGCTGCTCGACTTTCTGCGCGTTTACGGCTACCACATCAAGTCCACGCGCAAGAACAACATGGAGGTGCGGGCAAAACATCTTGATATCGCCCGGGATCGTGAACACCAGACCAATGAGATGGCCGTTCATGCGTATCGCTTCAGGCATGCAATCAGCGCGCTCAACGGCACCGCCAGCAAGGTCGTAAACAAACTTGAAAGCAGCAGGCCGGCAGACAACCCGCTGATTCATTGGTTTGACTTCCAGGGCGCAAAAAAGCCCGAGCTGGAATACTTCAGCAAGCTCGAGGACAACGGACTGCTGGCGTATCGTCAGGCGCAGCAACAGGTTGAGTTCATGACTGAAGAGGCTGCCCGCTACTGTGCCGGCGGCTGGCTGGAAGAGTTTGTTGCACTCAAGGCCGAAAAAGCCGAAATCAACGGCAGCTGGGACTACAACCTCGAGGTACAGACGGCCGAGCTGCAAACCCCCAACGAAATCGATCTGATGGTGGTTCACAACAACCGTGCCCTGGTGGTGGAATGCAAAACCGCCAGGCCCGAATCCAGCGATGCGCAGGGCTGGCTGACCCGCCTTGGCAATCTGGCGCGGCGCGTGGGCGGCCGCCAGGCCACCCCCATGCTGGTCAGCACCCACAGGCTGGCCGAATCCCACGTCAAGCGCGCACAGGATTTGGGCGTGTCACTCTGCCACGGCCCCGAGGTTCAGTATTTTGCCCGTTATCTTTACGAGTGGCTCAACAGCTGATCCCGGCCGGACTGTTCTGCGCATGTCGTGGAGTACAATGGATTTAAAATGTGCGGCCCGCTTGCCGGCTGCACAGCTCTTTAACAATACAAAAGACGACATGCAGCCCGCCGCAATGCGAAATATTGCGCGGAACATTGCAAGGTCTGGCTGCGGCCAGGCCTTGCAAAACTCACCGAGGGTTGCGGCGGCAGGGCACCAAAGATGCTTGAAAAGCACGGCATGATCCTGGCTTGTTTGACCAAAGCGTTAATTTTCACAACCGTGTTTGCAACTGGTTGTAAACAAAGCCTGAAACGCAGCGAGCAGCCTGAAAAACCACCCCGAAAGCACGGGGATTAAGACGAACGACCGGGCAGCTACAGTCCACACCGGGCAGCCTGAAAAACCACCCCGAAAGCACGGGGATTAAGACTCATTTGTGGATTTGTTGCCCGGCCAGCTGGCAGCCTGAAAAACCACCCCGAAAGCACGGGGATTAAGACAAATGTAGCCACCCTCGTGCCTCCATGGCGGCCGGCCTGAAAAACCACCCCGAAAGCACGGGGATTAAGACAGTACGTGTTCCCGTAGCTGCGCTGGTACCAGCGCCTGAAAAACCACCCCGAAAGCACGGGGATTAAGACGCAAACAGATCAATGAATGTAAAACGGTTGCGCCTGAAAAACCACCCCGAAAGCACGGGGATTAAGACGAGGCGCATGTGGTTACCCACGTGATTGCGGCGCCTGAAAAACCACCCCGAAAGCACGGGGATTAAGACATAATCATTTTCATTATTGATACCGTATGACGGCCTGAAAAACCACCCCGAAAGCACGGGGATTAAGACTCAAGGATTATTTTTAACTTAGCAACTCTTTAAGGCCTGAAAAACCACCCCGAAAGCACGGGGATTAAGACTCCATTTGTGGGTTGCTGCCCGGCCAGGACGAGCCTGAAAAACCACCCCGAAAGCACGGGGATTAAGACCATCCTCGGTGGCGCCGTCGCTGTAGGCGAACGCCTGAAAAACCACCCCGAAAGCACGGGGATTAAGACATTAAGTATTTTCACGATTTCCATTGTGCCCATTGCCTGAAAAACCACCCCGAAAGCACGGGGATTAAGACTTTGGGCAGGCGGGTGGAATCCGTATAGGCTCTTGCCTGAAAAACCACCCCGAAAGCACGGGGATTAAGACTATGTTGCGATTAAGTATTTTCACTATTCTCAGGCCTGAAAAACCACCCCGAAAGCACGGGGATTAAGACGAACGCCACACAGTTAGTGAAGGTCAGGGAAGCCTGAAAAACCACCCCGAAAGCACGGGGATTAAGACACCTATACGGCCGTCCAGGTGTAGCCACCCCTGTGGCCTGAAAAACCACCCCGAAAGCACGGGGATTAAGACCGCCTCAAGAGCGCGGGCGGCGTCTCCGGGCAGCCTGAAAAACCACCCCGAAAGCACGGGGATTAAGACCCGGAATTGCCACACGGTCGCACGGCGGATCAGGCCTGAAAAACCACCCCGAAAGCACGGGGATTAAGACCATGGCCACAGTTGTGACATGTCACAGAATCGGCCTGAAAAACCACCCCGAAAGCACGGGGATTAAGACTTCTGTGGTTTGGTCATGTATGCCAGAGCTGCTGCCTGAAAAACCACCCCGAAAGCACGGGGATTAAGACATTTGAAGGGCCGTTGCCACGGCCTCTTGTGCGCCTGAAAAACCACCCCGAAAGCACGGGGATTAAGACTCCCAAAGCGTATTGGAACGCCACATAGTTTGGCCTGAAAAACCACCCCGAAAGCACGGGGATTAAGACCCAACTCGGTGTCCGCGAAGCTCTCTCCGAAAGCGCCTGAAAAACCACCCCGAAAGCACGGGGATTAAGAGCTGCATCGGGACGGTCTTGTTCGGGGATTGAAGCCTGAAAAACCACCCCGAAAGCACGGGGATTAAGACTTCCCTTCTACACGAACCATGTCCGTGTAGAAGGCCTGAAAAACCACCCCGAAAGCACGGGGATTAAGACGGTATGCGGCTTGGTCAAGTTCGTAGCCCTGGTGCCTGAAAAACCACCCCGAAAGCACGGGGATTAAGACTCAGCCACGGCGCGCCGCCAATCATGGCGTGAGGCCTGAAAAACCACCCCGAAAGCACGGGGATTAAGACCACGGCTATCTCTTTGTCGCCACCAAGCATGTCGCCTGAAAAACCACCCCGAAAGCACGGGGATTAAGACCGCAAAGACCGGCGGCACATTCCCGCTGTCGTGCCTGAAAAACCACCCCGAAAGCACGGGGATTAAGACGCAGTATTATCAATCAATCAGGCGCTTCTGGCGCCTGAAAAACCACCCCGAAAGCACGGGGATTAAGACAAGACCTGAGCATGCAACACCCGGGATGTCCAGGCCTGAAAAACCACCCCGAAAGCACGGGGATTAAGACCGGGCAGGCATCGGTCAGGCTGCGGCGTCAACGTGCCTGAAAAACCACCCCGAAAGCACGGGGATTAAGACCTGGGCATAATCGCGCAGCCTTGAGAAATTTTCCGCCTGAAAAACCACCCCGAAAGCACGGGGATTAAGACCTCGGGCAGATCCCCCAGAAAACGCGATATGCCCTGCCTGAAAAACCACCCCGAAAGCACGGGGATTAAGACGTTTTTTACTGAATAGGTTTTTACGGTCATTTGCCTGAAAAACCACCCCGAAAGCACGGGGATTAAGACCAAGTTTACCTGCTTGGCGTTGGCCTCCCCGGGGCCTGAAAAACCACCCCGAAAGCACGGGGATTAAGACCGGAACGCGAGCCCTTTGCATTCGTGGTTGCAGGCCTGAAAAACCACCCCGAAAGCACGGGGATTAAGACTGGTGACGTGGGCCGAAGCCCACTTTGAGCCGCGCCTGAAAAACCACCCCGAAAGCACGGGGATTAAGACGTCCTTTTGGATCTTGGCCAGCAGCCGCTGGCGGCCTGAAAAACCACCCCGAAAGCACGGGGATTAAGACATCCGCCAGGGCATCCACCAGAACCGGGCGCGGCCTGAAAAACCACCCCGAAAGCACGGGGATTAAGACGATCCATCGGCGCGTACTTGCCCGGGCGGTGGCCTGAAAAACCACCCCGAAAGCACGGGGATTAAGACATATAGGGCGCTGGAACTTGTTTACGAAAATGCCTGAAAAACCACCCCGAAAGCACGGGGATTAAGACTCGTGTGACAGCGGGCAAGGGAGGGCGGCTGATGCCTGAAAAACCACCCCGAAAGCACGGGGATTAAGACATATCTGGGTTGTAATTTCTACCACCGCCACGCCTGAAAAACCACCCCGAAAGCACGGGGATTAAGACTCTTTTTCGAGGGCCGGGATGACGATCTCGTCGCCTGAAAAACCACCCCGAAAGCACGGGGATTAAGACGTCAGTGTGCGCCTCATACGCAACCCCGTCCTGCCTGAAAAACCACCCCGAAAGCACGGGGATTAAGACGCCACGGCAGTATTTTTCTTGCCATATAAGATGCCTGAAAAACCACCCCGAAAGCACGGGGATTAAGACAGCTTTGCTGCCACGCGCTTTGCTGATCTCTGAGCCTGAAAAACCACCCCGAAAGCACGGGGATTAAGACTCTTTTTCCCACTCGCCCGCCTCACCGGCGGGCCTGAAAAACCACCCCGAAAGCACGGGGATTAAGACCGTGTTCCTGGCCGTGGCGGGTGGCGACGTTGCCGCCTGAAAAACCACCCCGAAAGCACGGGGATTAAGACATCACAATCCGGGTGCTGTCCCGGTCGTCGGTGGCCTGAAAAACCACCCCGAAAGCACGGGGATTAAGACCAGCCGCGTATGTGACAGTCGCCGCGTCAACCGCGCCTGAAAAACCACCCCGAAAGCACGGGGATTAAGACGTGAAACTTGGCGTTACCATCATAAAACCCTATGCCTGAAAAACCACCCCGAAAGCACGGGGATTAAGACATCCAAGCCCGGAACCAGTCGCGGGCTTTGTCCCGCCTGAAAAACCACCCCGAAAGAACGGGGATTAAGACACCGGAGCCGTCAGGCAATTCCACGACCGGATTGCTTTGGAAACCACCCCGAAAGCACGGGGATTAAGACTCGGCATGGTCGCCGAGGAGGTGGATGAACAGGGCCTGAAAAACCACCCCGAAAGAACGGGGATTAAGACAATCTCCTGGAAAACAAACACGCTGCAATCAGCGCCTGAAAAACCACCCCGAAAGCACGGGATTGGCGCAATCGATCAAAAAAGCCTGGCGGGTGCCCCGTCGGGTTTTTGTGCGTGGGGCCAGGGCGGCAAGCTTGCACATCACCCCTTTGTGCCGGGCAGCTGCCATGATGAAGCCACTCCCAAAAGATCATGTCATTATCGATGCGTCAGCTCTATCTGGTCAGCTATGACATTGTCGACAACACCCGCCGCGCCAGGGTGCTGCGCACCATCAAGGGCAATGCTGTCGGCGGTCAAAAGTCGGTTTACGAGTGCTGGCTTGACAAGCAGGAATTGCAAGCAGTCAATCACCGCATTGGTATGGAGCTGGTTCACGAGCGCGATCGCGTCATGCTTATTCGCCTGGATCAGCGCGCCGCCATACACGTTCTTGGCGTGGGCGTTGCGCCCGCCGATGGCGATGTGTTCTATCAGGGGTAGTCATGGGCATTTTGTTTGTTGACAGAAAGGACAGCGAGCTGAGCATCAGCGGCAAGTCGCTGACTCTGCGGGCTGGAAAAGCTCATCCGCGCCATATACCTGCCGCGCTGCTCAAAACGGTGGTGCTGCATCCGTCCACCCGGCTGAAGGCCGGTGCCCTGGCAGCGCTGACGTCTCTTGATATTGGCGTGGTGGTTATCGGCGGCCAGCGCGGCCAGCGCATTGCCCAGTTGACCGGCACACCGCACAAAGATGTCAACCGGCGCATTACCCAGATACTGCGGCTCGATGATCCGCAGTTTCAGCTGGACTGGTGTCGCGATCTGGTCGATCGCAAGATTCGCGCCCATCTCAAGCTGCTGCAACAAATCATGGCGCAGCGCCCCGACAAGCGCAAAGCGCTTTTTTCTGCGCAAAAAAGCATGGAAAGATGCCGGCAAAACCTGCCCGGGTGCAGCACCGTCGAGCAGATACGGGGCCAGGAAGGTGCCGCTGCCGCAGCGTATTTTCCAGGGCTTGCCAGCGCGTTTCCGCCTTCGCTCAATTTCACCACGCGCAATCGTCGCCCGCCCGCCGACCCGGTCAACGCCTGTCTTTCGCTGGGCTATACCTTGCTGTACTCACAGGCCATACAGGTTTGCTACAGCCAGGGTCTGGACCCCATGGTGGGCTACCTGCACCGGCCACAGCATGGGCGCGCTTCCATGGCCAGCGACTTGATCGAGCCGTGGCGGGCCAGAATCGACCAGCTGGTCTGGCAGCTTTTTCGCACGCGTCAGCTTGATGACAGCCATTTTGGCAGCGATGGAAAGAATGCCTGTCTGCTGAACAAAAAGGGGCGCAGCCGTTTTTATGCGGCCTGGGCGGTCCAGCTCAAGCCACTGCGCCGTGCCATGCGCCGCCAGGCCAATGTGATTGGCCGGGTGCTCGACACATCTTCAGCTGAAAGCACGGAACTGCTGCCATGAGCATCAAGCCGCTGTATCTGGCCCACGGTCGCCATGTCCGGGTTCGCAATCAAGACGATGTACTTGTGGTGCGCTCCATGGGCAGGGCGGCCAGCATCTATCCGTTCAAGCGCCTGTCGCGAGTGGTTTCGGCCAATGATGTTCACTGGCACAATGGCGCCCTGCTGGCCTGCCTTCAGGCCGGCGTGCCGGTCAGCTTTATCGACGCCAGCGGCAATCCACTTGGGTATTGCAGTGGTATCCGCCGGCGCGAAACAACTCTGGAGGGGCTTATTGTCCAGGCCATTGAAATGCCGTGCTGGGAAAGCAATTATTCCACCTGGCTCCAGGGCATGGAGCAGCAAGCCATACGCCAGGCCATCAGGGACGCGCGGCTGCATTGTCCGAACTCGGCGCCCGAAGCTGCCCGCAGCAGTTTTTGCAATGCCTGGCTCAGCCGGACGGGTGAAACGGCCCGTGTCTTGTTCAGGCATATCGATGGGGGCTTGAGCACGTATATTCATCAGCTGCTCTGCACTGTTTTTGTCTCTTCAAAGCTGCTCAGCTTTCCGCTGCCCGGACTCAGTTTCGTTAACGACATACAGAAAATACTGCGCTGGCCGACCTATGCCCTGTTTTTGATGCAGGCAAAGGAAGCGGGCAGGGACTCGTCTGAAGCGCGCCGCACGGCCATATTTTTGCAGCGTCATGAACGGGCCATATTCGATCAGCACAACGAAATTTTGCGCCGCATGGAAATTTGGCTAAGGGGCTGGGTGCTGTGAGCGCCAGCGCCAAAAAGCTGTGGCTGATTGCCTATGACATTTGCGATCCGCAGCGCCTGAGGGAGGTGCACCGCTATCTTAAAAAGCGCGGGGCGCACCTGCAGTACTCCGTTTTTGCTGTGGAGTACAATGACTTTCAAATGCGCGATCTGCTCGCAGATCTCGACCTGATCATTGACAATACACAAGACGATGTGCGCGCCTACCACATTCCTGCCCACTGCAAGGTCTGGCTGCTGGGCAGCCAGTCTCTGCCCCGGGGCATCGAACTTCACGGCACCAGGGCGCTGAAACTGCTGCAGAAGCATGACTGGAATCATGGCTTGTTTGAATAATGCCCCTGTTCCTGCAACCATGTCTGTAACCGGTTGTAAACAAAGCCTTAAACGCATCGAGGTGCTTTGGAAACCACCCCGGAAGAACGGGGATTAAGACATAAGGCCAATGATTGCCACCGAATCACTGAAAGCTTTGGAAACCACCCCGGAAGAACGGGGATTAAGACTAATACTTACCGTCCTTGGAATCTCCACCCTGCTTTGGAAACCACCCCGGAAGAACGGGGATTAAGACCTGTCAAATTCACCTCATGTTGTGAATTTTTTAAGCTTTGGAAACCACCCCGGAAGAACGGGGATTAAGACTGTTCCCTGAGTTCCACAAATGGGTAAATTTGCTTTGGAAACCACCCCGGAAGAACGGGGATTAAGACGATTGAAATCCATGCAATCGGTACAATAGTAGTGCTTTGGAAACCACCCCGGAAGAACGGGGATTAAGACGCGAGTGTCGGAAAGCGTCTCAATGACGCTCTTCGCTTTGGAAACCACCCCGGAAGAACGGGGATTAAGACTTTTGATTTTTGCAGCGCTCGCACTCGAGCGTGTGCTTTGGAAACCACCCCGGAAGAACGGGGATTAAGACGCAGGGATAGCGCCCAATATCTCCAGGGCACTGCTTTGGAAACCACCCCGGAAGAACGGGGATTAAGACTTTTTCATTCCCGCTCATCTTCTTTACGGTTGCGCTTTGGAAACCACCCCGGAAGAACGGGGATTAAGACATACCTGCTTCATCGCAGTAATGCGGCAGGTAGTGCTTTGGAAACCACCCCGGAAGAACGGGGATTAAGACCGCTGCTTCTGACGTGGTGTTCCGATCATCTTGCTTTGGAAACCACCCCGGAAGAACGGGGATTAAGACACACGGCTACCTCTTTGTCGTCACCAAACATGTGCTTTGGAAACCACCCCGGAAGAACGGGGATTAAGACGACTCGCTGTCAGCATCACTGCCTTCTGTGGGGCTTTGGAAACCACCCCGGAAGAACGGGGATTAAGACCTCGGGGGTTGGGTGGGTTTTGGTCTTGGATAAGCTTTGGAAACCACCCCGGAAGAACGGGGATTAAGACCTATACGGCCGTCCAGATGGCGCCACCCTCGCGGCTTTGGAAACCACCCCGGAAGAACGGGGATTAAGACGATGGCCTCCTTGGCCGCCGCGTATTCTTCCGCGGCTTTGGAAACCACCCCGGAAGAACGGGGATTAAGACGTCAGCTGCTCAGCAACCGGCGAGCCGTGATCGCTTTGGAAACCACCCCGGAAGAACGGGGATTAAGACGTACAAACTGGCTCCGATTTTGCCGTCTAGGTGGCTTTGGAAACCACCCCGGAAGAACGGGGATTAAGACAATGCATCGGGCCTTTCCTGCTCTGGGATTGCAGCTTTGGAAACCACCCCGGAAGAACGGGGATTAAGACCGTTTACTTTGCTCATTTGTATCTCCAGTTTTGCTTTGGAAACCACCCCGGAAGAACGGGGATTAAGACACAAACTGGCTCCGATTTTGCCGTCTAGGTGGCTTTGGAAACCACCCCGGAAGAACGGGGATTAAGACTCCAGTTTTGCTTTCTTCGGTTCGGGCCATCCCGCTTTGGAAACCACCCCGGAAGAACGGGGATTAAGACCCCTATACGGCCGTCAAAATGCTTCCAGCCTTGGCTTTGGAAACCACCCCGGAAGAACGGGGATTAAGACGTAGTTTTTTTCTATGGTTTCTGTTTGATCACCGCTTTGGAAACCACCCCGGAAGAACGGGGATTAAGACCTCTATACACTTGATTTCGTGTCTGTCCCCCGGGCTTTGGAAACCACCCCGGAAGAACGGGGATTAAGACCCTGAGCCGCCCGCCAGATGTGCTCGGCCACGAGCTTTGGAAACCACCCCGGAAGAACGGGGATTAAGACGCGAACGCTGTCGGCCTCCACCCGCTCCAGCCGCTTTGGAAACCACCCCGGAAGAACGGGGATTAAGACGCCTACGGAGATCGCCCTTGCTGCCGCGACCGGCTTTGGAAACCACCCCGGAAGAACGGGGATTAAGACGTTAGGGATTTTTGCAGCGCTCGCATTCGAGCCGCTTTGGAAACCACCCCGGAAGAACGGGGATTAAGACTGGTTTGTGATCGTCATCTTCCGGCATGTGCCGCTTTGGAAACCACCCCGGAAGAACGGGGATTAAGACGCCGGGGAGTTGGCGGGGCGAGTGGGGTCTGGCTTTGGAAACCACCCCGGAAGAACGGGGATTAAGACTAGTCTGTGAGCGTGAAGCCCTTGGCCTCAAGGCTTTGGAAACCACCCCGGAAGAACGGGGATTAAGACGGCAACAAATTCTGATTCACTGCCGTCCATCGCTTTGGAAACCACCCCGGAAGAACGGGGATTAAGACGATCATGTGCCACCATAGCATCGTAGGCACGGGCTTTGGAAACCACCCCGGAAGAACGGGGATTAAGACCGCGGGGAGATTAGATTTTGCCAGATCAGCTGCTTTGGAAACCACCCCGGAAGAACGGGGATTAAGACGCCTTCTCGGGGATGACGGCCTGCTTGGCCGGCCTCGGAAACCACCCCGACAGAACGGGGATTAAGACGTCGGTAGCACGGTCTGATTGTCGATCGTGACGCTTTGGGAACCACCCCGACAGAACGGGGATTAAGGCAGGTGGTCCGGCGGGTTTTTGAGCTGGCCGGAAAGCGGCTGGGCTGTTTTTGCAAGCCGCTGGCGTGCCACGCTGATGTTCTTGCCGACTTTCTAAACGCCTGGGACGACGGGAAATAACGGACGGCTGCGCGGGCCTGATCCGCTTTATATCGGCCTGGGGTCAAAAGAGGGCGGGGCTCTGTAGATTTTTTGTCCGCACCGGGTGCATTCCCATTCGGGGTCGTCGCCGGTGACGACGCAGCCGCCCAGGGTGATGCGGCCGCTGTCGAGGTCTTCGTTATCAATGAGCGGGAAGCCGGGGTAGCCGTAGAGAATTTCGGCGACGGGGGCGTGCCCGCAGGCGGGGCATTTGCGCGGCTTGCGCTGGCGTTCCATGCGCGGTTGCGGTTTGTGCATTGGCTTGTGGCGGCAGGTTGTCTTCAGCCACCCAAGCATATCGCAACCCCGGCCAAGGTGCATTTGGCCTGGCGGGTATTTGTGGCTGCGCCGAGCGCCTCAGCCAGACCGGGCTTTTGTCTTGCAGGTGTTGATGCCCAAAACGGTGTAGGCCGGGCAGGTGCGCAGCACGGCGGTGAGCAGCGGCACAATGCCGATGTAGCCCCACGGGCCGATAGTGCCGGTGGCGGCAAGAATGATCAGCGCAAGTCCGAGAAGGGCGCGTACCAGGCGGTCGATTTGACCCACGTTTTTTGGCATGGCGGGTGCCTCGCTTTGGCGTTGGAATGGATGGCGTGAGATCGCGCCGAAGTTCCACTATAGCAGCCCTGTGCCGGCTCCGGACGCGCTGTGCGGGCGCAGGCTCGATTTACTTACTGGATGTTGTCGGGCGGACTGTGCTGACTGCCGGACTGGAACAGCTGGGCAATGTCCACCTTGTCGAAGCGCTCCTGCCGGCCGCAGAATTCACAGCCAACTTCCACTTCGCCCCGGTCGCGCAGAATGTCGTCCACTTCGTCCTTGCCCAGGCCCTGCAGCATGGCCGTGACCCGCTCGCGGCTGCACTGGCAGTGAAATGACGGCACCCGTTCATGTTCCGGCCCGGTGAAGCGCAGCAGGGGTTCGTTCCAGAACAGGCGGTGCAGCAGGGTTTCGGTGTCCAGTTCCAGCAGTTCTTGGTTTTTCAGGCTGCGCGCCAGAATGGACAGGCGGCTGAAGTCTTCATCGCCGGCTTTTAGGGTGCCGTCCCTGGGCATTTTCTGCAGCATGAGGCCGGCAGCGGCCTGGCTGCCGGCGGCCAGCACCAGCGTGGTTTCCAGCTGCTCGGACTGCATCATGTAGCTTTCTATCATGGGGGCAATGCGCGGCAGCTTTCGGCCCGATTCATCCACCAGCGGCACTATGCCCTGGTAGGACTGCCGGCGGGCGCTGTCGGGGTCGAGCGTGATGGCGCAGCGCCCGCTGCCGCCGGCGTTGACCAGTCCGGGCAGGGTTTCATCGCCGCTTGGCTGTTCGGCCAGCGAAACGGTGGAGCGCAGCCGCAGCTGGCTGTCCACTTCGGCCACCATGAGGCTGACGGGGCCGTCGCCGGCAATCTGCATGCTCAGCCGGCCGTCGAATTTGATGCCGGCCTGCAGCATGACGGCAGCGGCGGTCATTTCGCCCAGCGCCGTGGAAACATTGGCCGGCCAGGCGCCGGTTTGGGTGTTGGCCGCGCGCCGCTCGAGCACGGTTTGCCAGGCGCCGGTCAGGCGCACGAACTGGCCGCGTATGGGCAGGCCGTCGAAGATGAATTTGTGCAGTTCGGACATTTCATTCAGATGGCGTTGGGTGGTGGTATTTCAAGCGCGTGCAGGGGCTTGCGCCCTGGAGCAGCCCTATTGTCGCAAACTGCGCACCCAGGCCGGCGGCGTCGATGACCGGCTGCTGCGCCACGGGGTGATATCGAGGCCGCCGCGACGGGTGAAGCAGGCCAGAATATCAAGTTCCTGCGGGCGGCAGCGCTGCCGGATGTCGCAAAAGATCTGCTCGGCACAGTGTTCGTGAAAGCCGCTGTGGCGGCGCCAGGAAACCAGATAGCGCAGCAGGCCGGCGTGATCCACGGCCGGGCCGCGGTAGCGAATCTGCATGCTGGCCCAGTCGGGCTGGTTGGTAACCGGGCAGTTGGATCGAAACAGGTGGCTGACCAGCGTTTCCGTGGTTGTGTTTTCATCGTCGGCGGCAAGGAAGTCCGGCCGCGGCTGGTCATACTCATCCACGGCAATATCCAGCCTGTCGAGCAGAAGGCCGTCGGGGCGCGTTCTGGCCAGAGCGCTGTGGTCGTCGGGCGCAATCAGCTCGACGCCGACCGGGCTGCGGGTCAGCTGTGAAAGGTCTTTTTGCAGCAGCTCCACAACGGCCTGGTGGCCTGCAAACTTTGTGAACGCCAGGCTGTTGAGGTAGAGCTTGAATGACTTGGATTCCACCAGGAAGGGGCTGCTGCAGTCAAAGACAAACCGGCCCACGGCGTTGACGGGCCGGCCCCGGTCGTTGAGCCACGACAGCTCCCAGGCATGCCAGATGTCGCAGCCTGCAAATTCTTCGGCGGCGGCGCCCAGCTCGTGCCGGTTGGGTGCGCGTTCCATGGGCTGCAGAAGTTCGGGCGAGTAGGTGTCGGGATACGGTATCTGCCTGCCCAGCAGCGTCGATTCGTTGTTGTCCATTGCGTTATTGTACGTTGGTTGTCTTTTTTCAGGGTTGTACATGATCAAGTCTGCCAGCGGTTTGTGACATGTCACAGGCCTTTGATGTGAAAAAACGCGGGTTTTTGCAGCCGCTCGACCGCCAGATCATGGCGCTGGCGGTGCCCGCCTTTGGTGCCCTGGTGGCCGAGCCGCTGTTTCTGCTCGCCGATTCGGCCATGGTGGGGCATTTGGGCAGCAGCGCGCTGGCCGGGCTGGGGCTGGCGGCGGCGGTGCTGCAAACCGTTGTCGGGCTGATGGTGTTTCTGGCCTATGGCACCACGCCGGCGGTGGCGCGCCGGCTGGGCCGGGGTGAGATGGACCGCGCCATAGGCGTGGGCATGGACAGCCTGTGGACGGCGCTGGGGCTGGGGCTGGTGCTGGCGGTTGCGGGCTTTGTGACCACACCCTGGCTGGTGGGGCTGTTTTCGGCCACGGCCGATGTCACCGTCCAGGCGGAAATCTATCTGCGGCTGTCCATGCCGGGCATTCCGGCCCTGCTTCTGGTGTTTGCCGCCAGCGGCCTGCTGCGCGGCCTGCAGGATACGCGCACGCCCCTGTGGGTGGCCACCATTGGTTTTGGCGCCAATATTCTGCTCAATTATCTGCTGATGTATGTGTTCAGGCTGGGTATTGCCGGTGCAGCCATCGGTTCGGTGCTGGCCCAGTGGGGCATGGTGGCGGCCTATGCGCTGGTTATCGGGCGTCATGCAAGAAAGCACCGGGCGCGCTGGTGGCCGCGCTGGGCCGGCATAAGAATGGGGGCGGCCGACGGCGGCTGGCTTTTTTTGCGCACCCTGACGCTGCGCGCCGCCATGCTGCTGGCGGTGTATGTGGCCACCGTGCTGGGGCCGGTCGAGCTGGCGGCATTTCACGTTGCCATGACGCTGTTCGCCACCGTGGCCTTTGCGCTGGATGCGCTGGCCATCGCTGCCCAGGCGCTGATTGGCCACCGGCTGGGCCAGGGCAACCGCGATGCCGCCCGGGCAATACTGCGCCGCTGTTTGCAATGGGGCCTGGCCTGCGGGGTTGTGCTGGGCGCGCTGCTGGTGATTGGCAACGGCTGGATTGGTCTGCTGTTTTCCAGCGACGAGGCCGTGCACGCGGTGCTGCCGCCCACGCTGGTGGTGCTTGGCCTGTCGGTGCCGCTGGGGGCCGTGGTATGGGTGCTCGACGGCGTTCTTATCGGCGCGGGCGACATGCGCTACCTGGGCTATGCCGGCATTTTCAACCTGACGGTGTTCGCGCCGCTGGCGGGCCTGGTTGGCCTGCAAGCCCCGGCTGGTGCCGGTGGGCTGGCGTGGCTTATGGCCGCTTTTGCGTTCGGGTTTTTGGGCGCCCGCCTTGCTTCGCTGGGCTGGCGGGCGCGCGGTGATGCCTGGATGGTGGTGGGCGTGGCTCAGTCCGACAGATAGTAGACAATGGTGGACACCACGCGCACTTTCTTGATGTGCGGCGTGGTTGAGTCCCGGTCGGTAATGGAAAACTGACCCTGGCTGGCAGTCTTGATCTTGCCCAGCCGGCTGTTGGAGTCCTCGGCAAATTTTTCGGCCACCGAGCGGGCGTTGCGGGTGGCTTCCTCCACCATTTCGGGCTTGATGTCGTTGAGCCCGGTAAACTGGAACCGCCCCGATGAATAGCCGGAATAGTGATCGCCGGCAATGGCCACGCCCTTCTTGCCCAGTTCGAGAACGTTGGCCATGGCATTGCGCACAGCGTCCACCTGCTCGGAATGCACCGTTACCGTGCCGCTGCCGGTGTAGCGAAAGCGCACGCTGGACTGATCGCCCCACTGCTGGGCGTACACGTCGGTTACATCCGGCGGCGACAGGATGATGTCTTCATCCGCGATGCCGTAATCAATCAGAAAATCGCGGATAACGCCCGAGCGGGACTCAATGGTTTTATAAATTTCGTCCAGGTCGTTGCTGGCCACCTGGAAGGTCAGCGGCCAGGTGGCGACATCGGCTTCGACCTCGCGCTCCGACAGCCCCTTGACGGTGACGGTGCGCTCCATGGACCTGACCGACAGGGCCGCGCTGCCCAGCAAATAGCCAAGCGCCGACAGGCCCAGCACAAGCCCAAGGGCCAGAATCAGCGCGCCGGTTCGGGTGAAATTTGACATGGCAAAGGCTCCGTTGCAGGAATGGTGAATTAAACAAGCGGGCTGCCTGGACTGCAGATTCAGGCCAGATGACTTCTGAACATGAAAAACACCGCGCCCATCAGGCACAGGCCGGCCCACAGATAATCAAGCTTGAGCGGTTCTTTAAGATAGAACAGCGCAAACGGCACGAAAACACTCAGGGTAATGACCTCCTGAATGATCTTGAGTTCACCAACGCTCAGCACGGTGTAACCAATGCGGTTGGCCGGCACCTGAAACAGGTATTCAAAAAATGCCAGCCCCCAGCTGGCCAGGGCGGCAATGATCCACACCTTGTCGTTGAGTTCCTTCAGGTGCGCGTACCAGGCAAAGGTCATGAAAACATTGCTGCAAACAAGCAAAACGATGGTTGCAAGAACAGGCTTCAAGACAAACTCCTTGGCTGATATGGGTGGGCAAAAGCAGCTGTATGGCTGCATCAGTCAGTTTCGGCAGCAGGGGCCATTTTGGCGATACCGGGCTGCAACGCGGCTTCGCGGCTGCCTGGTGCCGGACGATGGCGGTCGTTGCTGCCGCGCTGTCGATTATGGCGGATGCGCAAATTTCACGGGTGACTGCCTGCCGTGCCGGCAGTAAAAGGGTCAGCTGCCTGAAACACTTGGGCGTTTGCAGGCCTGGGCAGGCTTCGGGGTTTTTGCGCAAATCATTATGGGGCGGGCGGATGGGTGCCGGCACCGGCCTTGATGCCGGCAAAAGCCAGGCGGCTTTTGTAGCGCGCTGATTTGCAAAGGAAAGTGGTGGGCGATGCTGGGATCGAACCAGCGACCCCTGCCGTGTGAAGGCAGTGCTCTCCCGCTGAGCTAATCGCCCGTGGTTGGGAATTTTATCACTGTTTAAGGTTGGCCGCAGCCCGCTGTGTTTTGCCCCGCAGCGCGAGGCTGAAACAATGAGTTCCGGCGTGTCAGGTTTTTGCCCCGTTTTCCGTATTGTCGTCTGGAGGGAGCTGGTGGCTTGCATGATGACTGCAATAACGGTTTTGCCGGGAGAGAGTGATGTCCAAGTACCAGTCAAACACCAAATACGAGTTTCGCCAGAACATCAGGCCAAAAATAGCGCCGCTGACGGCCGCGGTCACCGGTGCGCTGGCGGCCGGGTCCCTGCAGGCGGCGGTTATTACAGTCGATACGCTGGATGATGGTTTTGGCGCGAACAAATGCTCATTGCGCGCGGCGCTTTATTCTGCGGCATTGGGACAGGTGTACGGCAACTGTGAGCAAGGCTCGGTCGGCAGTCTGAATGAGATTGTATTTGCATCCAGCC
>Ga0209487_1000223_pt1 | contig 51634 bp, 50 predicted proteins | sample Poulit2012_FD_187524 | JGI IMG/M metagenome (GOLD analysis project Ga0209487, IMG submission 187524) | Agricultural soil microbial communities from Georgia to study Nitrogen management - Poultry litter 2012 (SPAdes) (version 2) | ecosystem: Environmental > Terrestrial > Soil > Agricultural land... | reverse complement strand
CCCGCGCACCGCCGTCGCCCGCGGGCTGGTGGCCGCCGTGCTGCAGAGCGGCGGGCTGCTGCCCGACCTGACCGTCAAGGAGATGGTCACCTACACCGCCTGCCTGTTCGCCCGCACCCGGCCGGTCGCCGAGGTGCTGCAGCGCGCCGGCATCACCGGCATCGCCGACCGCAAGGTCGGCAAGTGCTCCGGCGGCGAGCAGCAGCGGCTCCGGTTCGCCATGGCTCTGCTCGCCGACCCGGCGCTGCTGGTCCTGGACGAGCCCACCACCGGGATGGACGTGGACGGCCGCCGCCGGTTCTGGCAGTCCATCCGCGCCGACGCGGACGAGGGGCGCACCGTGCTGTTCGCCACCCACTACCTGGAGGAGGCGGACGTCTACGCCGACCGGATCGTGCTGATGGCCCGCGGCCTGGTCGTCGCCGACGGCACCACCGCCGAGGTCAAGGCCCTCGCCTCCGGGCGCACCGTGCGCGCCACCGTGCCCGGCGGACTGCCCACCGCCGACCTGCACCGGCTCGGGGACCTGCCCGGTGTGGACGAGGTGGAGGTGCGCGGGGAGAGCGTGCTGGTGCACACCGCCGACTCCGACGCCGTGGCCCGCTACCTGCTCGATGCCACCACCGCCCGGGACCTGGAGATCACCGCCCGCGCGCTGGAGGACGCGTTCGTCTCCCTGACCGCCGCGCCCGAGCCCACCACCACTCTCGAAGGGACCGACCGATGACCAGCGCCACCCAGTCCACCCAGTCCACCCAGTCCGCCCACCCCTCCCGACCCGGCCGACCCGCCCACCCTGGCCGCCCGGTGCGTCCCGCACCAGCCGTCGTGCCCACTCTGCAGCGCCCCGTCCCGGCGTGGGGCGGATTCTCCGCCCGCCTGTTCGCCCTCGAGCTGCGCCGGCTGCTGCGCAACCGCCGCACGGTGATCCTGATGGTGGTGATGCCGGTCGCGCTGTACTTCATCGCCTCCACCTCGGTCGGCGGGAACCAGGACGCCGGTCATGGCAACGTGGCCGCCTACATCCTCATCTCGATGGGCGTGTACGGTGCCATGCTCGCCACCACCAGCGCCGGGGCGATGGTAGCCGTGGAGCGCTCTCGCGGCTGGACCCGCCAGCTCCGGCTGACCCCCCTGACCCCGGTGGCCTACATCCTGCTCAAGGCGTGCTGCGCCGTCGTGCTCGGCGGGCTGAGCGTGACCGCCGTGTACCTCGCCGGGGCGATCTCCGGCGGCCCGCAGATGTCCGGCTACCTCTGGCCGGCCACTGCCGCGATCGCGCTCGCCGGGTCGTTGGTGTTCGCCGCTCTCGGCCTGTTCCTCGGCTACCTGCTGCCGAGCGAGAACGTGATGCAGTTCCTCGGCCTCGGGGTGGCCGCGATGGCCTTCCTCGGTGGCCTGTTCTACCCGATCCCGGCCGGCTCCACGCTCGACCTGGTCGCCTCGTTCACCCCGCTGTACGGCCTCGGCCACCTGGTGCACGCACCACTGACCGGCGACCCCGTCCAGGTCACCTGGGTGGTCAGCGTGCTGGCCTGGTTCGCGATCTTTGCCCTGGGCGCCGTCTGGCGGTTCCGCGCGGACACCGCGCGCGGGTGAACAACGACGTGCGGGTGAACGACGACGTGCGGGTGAACAATGACACGGTGACTTCGCCGGCCCCCGCGACCACCGGTCCCGTGTTCGGGACCTGGGCGGTCGTGGGGTTCTCGGCGATCTGGCTGGTGTTCCTCGCCGACCCGATCGCCACCGCATGGGCCACCCGGGACACCGCCGCCGGCATCCTCGGTCTGGTCGCCACCGCATGCGTGGCGGTGCTCTACCTGATCGCCTGGCTGCTGCAGATCCGACCCGGCTGGACCGGGTCCTGGGCGTGGGCCGACGGCCGGCCGGTGGCCAGCAGCAGCTGGACGAACGCACCCCCGGCCGCCCGGGCGCGGTCCATCGCCGTGATCGTGGTGCAGCTGCTGCTCGCGGTGGTGATGATCGCCACCCTCGGACAACCGGCCACTGCGGCGCTCCCGTTCGTCGGGGTGCTGATCGTGCTCTGGCTGCCCCGCCGGGTCGGCCCCTTCCTCGTGGCCGCGCTGGTGGCGGTGGTGATCGGCCTGGAGTGGCTGCTGCCCGCCTGGCAGGCCGGGTTCGGGGTGCCGCTGTCGATCGCCGCCTCCGCGCTGGCGGTCTGGGGTATCCAGCTGATGCGCCTGCGCACCCGCGCCCTGATGGCCGCCCGGGAGGAGAACGCCCGGTTGGCGGTGGCCGAGGAACGGCACCGGATGGCCCGCGACCTGCACGACGTGCTCGGCCACTCGCTCACCGTGATCACCGTGAAGATCGAGCTCGCCAGCCGGCTGCTGGAGGTGGACACCGACCGGGCGCGGGCAGAGCTGGCCGGGCTGGAGCGGCTCTCCCGGGACACCCTGCACGATGTGCGCCGCGCGGTGGAGGGCTACCGCGACCTGAGCCTGGCCGGGGAGCTGGTGCGCGCCCGAGAAGCCCTGGAGTCGGCGGACATCCTCGCCGACCTGCCCACCGCCGTCGACGACGTGCCCACCCCGGTGCGGGACCTGTACGCCTGGACCGTGCGGGAAGGGGTGACGAACGTGATCCGGCACTCCGGGGCGAGCACCTGCACCGTGCGGATCGCCCCGGACCGGCTCACGATCGCCGATGACGGCGCAGGTCCGCAGGGTGGCGCGGGCTGTGCTGACGTAGCCGGTCCGGTGGGGGAGGCCAGCGCGCCGTGCGCAGGTGCTGGTGGCGGGAACGGGTTGCGTGGGTTGCGGGAACGCGCCCGGATGGCGGGTGCGGTGATCGGCACCCGGGCCGTGGACCCGCACGGGTTCGAGCTGACCGTGCAGGTGCCGCGATGATCCGGGTGCTGCTCGCCGACGACCAGTCCCTGGTGCGCGGGGCGGTGGCCGCGCTGCTCGGGCTGGAGGAGGACATCACCGTGGCCGCCGAGGCCGGCAGCGGCGCCGAGGTGCTCGAGCTGCTGCGGTCAACGGAGGTGGACGTGGCGCTGGTGGACGTGGAGATGCCCGGGATGGACGGTATCGCCCTGACCGCCGCGATCAAGGCCGACCATCCCGGTGCGCGGGTGCTGATCGTCACCACGTTCGGCCGGCCCGGGTACCTGCGCCGGGCGTTGCGAGCCGGGGCGGACGGGTTCGTGGTCAAGGACACCCCCGCCCGCCGGCTGGCCGACGCCGTGCGCCGGGTGCACGCCGGGCTGCGGGTGGTGGACCCGGTGCTGGCCGCCGAGGGCCTGGTGGCCGGCGAGTCCCCACTGACCGCCCGGGAGACCGACGTGCTCCGCGAGGCCGCCACCGGTGGCACCGTGGCCGACCTGGCCCGGACGCTGCACCTGTCCGAGGGCACAGTGCGCAACCACCTGTCCGCAGCGATCGGCAAGACCGGCGCCCGCACCCGCGCCGAGGCCGCCCGGCTGGCGCAGGAGAACGGGTGGTTGTAGCCACCTCCGCAGGCATCCACTGGCTGGTCACCGCCGGGAGCACTGTGTGGCCATTGTTAGTATTGGGACCGGTCCGTTGTCCGCTCGGAAGCGGTGTGGCGAGCCAATTTCCTTGACTTCCCAACACAACTGCACCATTTGAACACTGACCACTGACCACGCCCACTGAGCAGGAGCGGACGTGCTGCAGCTACTAGCCGTGCACCTCGTCGCGGCTCTGGCTGCCCCGTTTGCGGTCGCCCGGTACGGCCGGAAGATGTTCCTGCCGCTGGCGCTGGTACCCGGTTCGGCGGCGGTGTGGGCGCTGAGCCAGACCTCGAGCGTGCTGGCCGGGCACGGCCCGCAGGTGACAGTGCACTGGGTCGCCTCCATCGGGATGAACCTCACCTTCCGGATGGACACCCTGACCTGGTTCATGGTGCTCATCGTCGGCGCGGTCGGCGCCCTGGTGCTCGCCTACTGCGCCTGGTACTTCTCCTCCGGGGCGAAGTTCCTCGGCCGGTTCGCCGGTGTGTTCGTCGCCTTCGCCGGTGCCATGCTCGGCCTGGTCAGCACCGATGACACGCTCGTGCTGTACGTGTTCTGGGAGCTGACCACGATCTTCTCCTACCTGCTCATCGGGCACTACTTCGACCGCAAGGGGTCCCGGCGCTCGGCGATGCAGGCGATCATCGTCACTACCCTCGGCGGGCTGGCGATGCTCGGTGGCTTCATCATCCTCGGGGAGACGCCGGGCGGGTCCTACTCCCTGTCCGAGCTGGTCGCCCAGCCACCGACCGGGTGGGGCACATCCACCGCGGTGGTGCTCGTCCTCGTGGGTGCGCTGACCAAGTCCGCCCAGGTGCCGTTCCACTTCTGGCTGCCCTCGGCGATGGCCGCCCCCACGCCGGTGAGCGCCTACCTGCACGCCGCCGCCATGGTCAAGGCCGGGGTGTACCTGGTCGCTCGCATGGCACCCGGGTTCGCCGACCTGGGCCCCTGGCGCTGGGTGGTGCTCGTGGCCGGTGGCGCCACCATGATCGTCGGCGGCTACCGCTCCCTGAAGCAGCACGACCTGAAGCTGCTGCTCGCGTTCGGCACGGTCAGCCAGCTCGGCTTCCTCATCCTGCTCGTCGGCCAACCGGACCGGGCGGTCGCCCTGGCCGGGCTGGCGCTGCTCGGGGCGCACGCCATGTTCAAGGCCGCCCTGTTCCTCACCGTCGGGGTGATCGACGCCGCCGCCGGCACCCGGGACCTGCGCGAGCTCTCCGGTCTGGGCCGCCGGCTCCCGGCCGCCACGGTGGCCGGGTTCCTCGCCACCTTCTCCATGATCGGGCTGCCCCCGTTCGCCGGGTACGTCGGCAAAGAAGCAGCCCTGGAGGCGCTCATCCACGACGGCGGCACGCACCAGGGCATCGTCCTCGCTGTGATCGCGGTCGGCTCGGCGCTCACTGTCGGCTACGGGCTGCGGTTCCTGTGGGGTGCCTTCGCTCGCAAACCGGGTGTGCCGGACACGGCGCTGGACTCCGAGGCCGCCGGACTCTTCGTCCCCGGGATCCTGCTCGCCGTCGCCGGGCTGGCTGCCGGGCTGCTCCCGGGCCTGGGAGAGCACCTGCTCTCCGGGCACGCCGCCACCTACCCGGCCGGTGAGGCCGGCCACCTGACCCTCTGGGGCGGGTTCGGTCTCCCGCTGCTGCTGACCGCCGGCATCCTGCTCGCGGGACTTGCGCTCTACGCCGGGCGCGCCGCTGTGTTCAAGGTGCAGGACGCCGTCATCCTCGGCCCGGACGCGGACCACACCTACCGCTCCGCGATGCGCCGGCTGGACCGAGTGGCGATCGCCGTCACCTCCACCACCCAGCGTGGTTCGCTGCCGCTGTACCTGGCGATCATCCTGCTCACCACTGTCGTCTCGATCAGCATCGCCAGCATCACCGGCGGAGTGGAGATCGGTGACGTGCGCTGGTTCGACACGCCCGCGCAGATCGCCGTGGCCGTGGTGATCGCGATCGGCGCTTTCCTCGCCGCGCGTGCCCGCCGACGGCTCAAGGCTGTGGTGCTGCTCGGAGTTACCGGGTACGGCGTGGTGGTGCTGTTCGCCCTGCACGGTGCCCCCGACCTGGCACTCACCCAGGCGCTGGTGGAGACCATCTCCCTGGTGGTGTTCATCCTGGTGCTGCGTCGCCTGCCCCCGTACTACTCGAACCGGCCGCTGAAGGCCAGCCGATGGTGGCGCGCGCTGCTCGGGGCGGCTGTGGGTGTGATGGCGATGCTGCTCGCGCTCGTGGTGCCCGGCGCCCGGGTGGCCGACCCGATCGCTGAGCTCTTCCCTGCGGAGGCAGAGCAGTTCGGCTACGGCAAGAACATCGTGAACGTCACCCTGGTGGACATCCGTGCCTGGGACACCATGGGGGAGATCTCCGTGCTGCTGGTCGCAGCCACCGGGGTGGCCTCGCTGGTGTTCCTGCGCGCCCGCTCCCGGGGCGTGGACCGGGTGCGGGACATCAAACCGGGTGCGCCAGCTGTCTGGCCTGTGCCCGCCGGGGAGGACGTAGCGGTGCGGTTGCGCGGCAACCCGGAGGAGAACAACGACGCCCGCCGGAACCGGCGCTGGCTGCCGGCCGGGGTGGCGCTGCCGCCGTACCGGCGCTCGGTGATCTTCGAGGTCGCCACCCGGCTCGTGTTCCACACCATGCTGGTGTTCGCCGTGTTCCTGCTGTTCTCCGGGCACAACGCCCCCGGCGGCGGGTTCGTGGCCGGTCTGGTGGTCGGCATCGCCCTGACCGTGCGCTACCTGGCCGGGGGCCGGTACGAGCTCGGGGAGGCGATGCCGGTCCTGCCTGGCGCACTGCTCGGCTCCGGTCTGTTCCTGTCCGCCGGGGCGGGGGCGGTGCCGCTGTTCTTCGGCGGGGTGGTGCTGCAGTCGGTGCAGTTCGAATTCCACCTGTGGGTGTTCGGCGAGGTGCACCTGGTCACCTCGTTGTTCTTCGACATCGGCGTGTTCCTGGTGGTGGTCGGGCTGATGCTGGACGTGCTCCGCTCGCTGGGCTCCGAGGTGGACCGGCAGGGAGAGGCCGCCGGCCAGGCGGCCCCGGACGTGGCGCACGACTCCCCACGCAGCACCGCCGACGACACCGAGCCGGAGCTGGTGCACTCCGGGGACGGGGGCGCCCGATGACCGCGAGGAGCCCACACGCAGGTGCGCCGAGGAACGGGGTGCGGCGCAGCGAGGCACCGCAGCGGGTAGAGAGGGGGGTGCGGTGAACATCGAGATGAGCCCCTCGCTCGCGCTCGTGGTCGCGGTCGGCGTACTGGTCGGCACCGGTGTGTACCTGCTGCTGGAGCGGTCCCTGTCCCGGGTGATCGTCGGCGTCACGCTGATCAGCAACGGCGTGAACGTGCTGTTCCTGATCGCTGGCGGTGCCGCCGGTGGGCCGCCGCTGATCGGCTCCACCGACACCGAGCAGATGAGCGACCCGTTGCCGCAGGCGATGGTGCTCACCGCCATCGTGATCAACCTGGGCCTGACCGCCTTCGTGCTCGCGATGGCCTACCGGTCCTGGCAGCTGCACGGGCACGACGAGGTGCAGGACGACCTCGAGGACCGCCGCATCGCCCGCCGTGCCGCACTGCGGGAGGCGGACAGCCGCGCCGATGACGTCGGCACCGACCTGCAGACCGAGGCCGCCGAGGCCCGGGACGAGACCGAGGAGGTGCCGGCCGGCGCGCAGGGGACACCGGAGGCACACACCCCGGAGGACTCTTCCGGCGACCCGAGCACGGGAGGAGACCGATGACCTGGCTCGTCCCGTTACCGGTGGTGGTGCCACTGGTGGGCGCCGGTCTGGCGCTGGCGGTCTCCCGACGCCCCCGCGCGCAGGGGATCATCTCGGTGGCTGCGGTGAGCACAGTGCTCGCCGTGGCGGTGGTGCTGATCTTCCTCACCCACACCGCCGGCCCGCAGGTGGTGGACGTCGGCGACTGGGCGGCGCCGGTGGGGATCGCCCTGGTCGCCGACCGGCTCTCCGCGCTGATGCTCGTGGTCTCCGAGCTGGTGATCCTCGGCGTGCTCGCCTACTCCCTGGCTCAGGGTCTTGCGGACGGCAACGACGGCGCCCCGGTGGCGATCTACCACCCGACCTACCTGGTGCTGGCCGCCGGAGTGTCGATGGCGTTCCTGTCCGGGGACCTGTTCAACCTGTACGTCGGCTTCGAGATCCTGCTCGCGGCCAGCTTCGTGCTGCTCACCCTCGGTGGCACCGGGGAACGTATCCGTGCTGGGTCCATCTACGTGGTGGTCTCACTGCTGTCCTCGGTGCTGTTCCTGGTCTCGATCGCGCTCATCTATGCCGCCACCGGCACACTGAACATGGCCCAGCTGGCCGAGCGGTTGCCGGAGGTGGACTCCGGGGTGCGGCTGCTGCTGCAGATCATGCTGCTGCTCGGGTTCGCCATCAAGGCGGCGGTCTTCCCGCTGTCGGCCTGGCTGCCGGACTCCTATCCGACCGCCCCGGCACCGGTGACCGCAGTGTTCGCCGGACTGCTCACCAAGGTCGGTGTGTACGCGATCATCCGCGCCCAGACGCTGCTGTTCACCGACTCCCGGCTGGACACGGTGCTGCTGGTCGCGGCGATCGCCACCATGCTGGTGGGCATCGTCGGCGCGGTCGCGCAGGAGGACATCAAACGTCTGCTCTCGTTCACCCTGGTCAGCCACATCGGCTACATGATCTTCGGCATCTCGCTGGCCTCGGACACCGGCCTGTCCGCCTCGATCTTCTACATCGTGCACCACATCACCGTGCAGACCGCGTTGTTCCTCATCGCCGGTCTGGTGGAGCGCCGTGGTGGTACCACCTCCCTGGAGCAGCTGGGCAGCCTGGCGAAGGTCGCCCCGGCGCTGGGTGCGGTGTTCTTCCTGTCCGCGATGAACCTGGCCGGAATCCCGCCGATGTCCGGGTTCCTCGGCAAGGTCGGGCTGCTGCAGGCCGGCGTCCAGGACGGGACGGTGCTCGCCCTGGTCGGTGTGGGCACCGGGCTGCTCACCTCCCTGCTCACCCTGTACGCGGTGATCAAGGCCTGGAACAAGGCGTTCTGGCAGGAGGCCCCCGAGCCGTTGCCGGACACCCGGGTGCCGCGCACCATGTTCGGACCGGCCGCAGCGATCGCCTCCGTCGGGGTGCTGATCGCCGTGATCGGCGGCCCGCTGTACACCTACACCGATGACGCCGCCCGCGACCTGCGTTCCCGCACCCCTTACATCGAGGCGGTGCTGGTGCACGGGGACCGGGGCACCGGCCAGTCCTCCGACGCTGCCGGAGGTGACGGATGAGATCACCGGACGCCTACGACTGGCTGCGCCGCTGGCCGATGGCGGTGTGGATGACCATCGTCTGGGTGCTGCTCTGGGGCAACCTGACCGTGGCGAACGCGATCACCGGCGCGGTGATCAGCTTCGGCCTGCTGCGGGTGATGCCGATGCCGCGGGTCGGCTTCGACGGGCACGTGTCCGTGATCGGCACCGTTGTGCTGCTCGGCCGGCTGCTGGTGGACATCACCCGTGCCTCGATCAACGTCGCTGCGCACGCCCTGCGCTTCGGCCACTACCCCAAGGGTGCGGTGATGCGGGTGAAGCTCGCCTCCACCTCCGACCTGGTGCTCACGTTGACGGCGGAGCTCACCGTGATCGTGCCCGGTTCCATCGTGGTGGAGGCGCACCGGCTCACCGGCATGCTGTACGTGCACGTGCTCGACGCCAGCGCGCCCGGTGCGGTGGAGAAGGCTCGCCGCGGGGTGCTGCAGCAGGAGAAGTGGGTAATGTATGCCCTCGCCAAGGACGAGGACATCGCCGAGGCCGGTTACCCGCCCCGCCCGTGGCGGCGGCGCGCGCGGCAGCAGGCAGCAAGGAGCCAGCAGTGAGCCCGATCGTGATGGCGGTGTGCGCTGCGCTGCTGGTCCCGGCGGCGCTGATCACCCTGTTCCGGGTGGAGCGCGGACCGAGCATGCTGGACCGGATCGTCGCCCTGGACGTGCTGGTCTCCTGCCTGATGGGTTGCCTGGCGCTGGTCTCGTTGTGGTTCGGCCGCACCGACCTGGTGCTGCTGCTGACCGTGCTCGCGCTGGTCGGGTTCGTCGGATCGGTCACCCTGGCCCGGTTCGCTGCTGCGGAACCGGAGGCGGAGGGGCGGATCCTCACCGCTCAAGAGGCTGCCGAGGCTGAGGCCCGCGCGCGGTTCGGGGACGGTGAGCCGTGACCGTCGCCGAGATCCTCTCCGCCGTGCTGCTGATCAGCGGGTCGGCGCTGACCTTCATCGCCGCTGTCGGGCTGGCCCGGTTCCCGGACCTGCTCTCCCGGATGCACGCGGCCACCAAACCGCAGGTGCTCGGGCTGCTGCTGATGATGGGCGGGTTGGCGATCAGCCTCGGCTCCAGCCAGATCACCTGGAAGCTCACCCTGGTGGTGATGTTCCAGCTGATCACCGCCCCGGTCTCGGCGCACATGGTCGGCCGCGCCGGATACCGCACGCACAAGGTCGACCCAGAGCACCTGGTCACCGACGAGCTCACCGAAGACCTGCAGCGTGCCCGCGCCGAGGCAGAGCAGGAGTCCTGACCTACACCACAAGGTCAATTGAGGTCGGGCACCGGTGCCCGACCTCAATTGACCTTCTTGTCGCTGGGTCAGCCCGCCAGGTGGAAGTGCCGCCGGAGCGCGCGGTGCCACGTGTTCGCCGGCAGGTCCGGACGCAGTGCCGCCAGACCGGTACCGTACTTGCTCACCCGCACCTCCCGGACGTGCCGGTCGCGCGAAGCAGACCCTCGGGGTACAGGCGCCCACCCACCAGGTCGTGCACCTGGAGGATGCCGCGAGTCAGTCCTTCTCGAGCTCGGGCGTATCCCCGCTACCCATCCACTTCGCGGCACCGCGGGTGGCGAAGGCGCGGGCAAAGGCGACCACGGCCCCGCTGACCGCGGCGAACACCACCAGCTCGCCGATGCTGATCTCGCCATCGTCGGGGTCACCGGTCGGCGGCTCGTGCCCGGTCACGGCCTTCCACCCGGCGGCAAGCAGCTTGTTCGCGGCGAAACCGGCGGCGACCGCCGCCACCGTGGTGACCAGCTTCTGCACGTTCATTCCCGACTCCTCGATCGTGTTCCGTGGCCACCCTATCCACCACGGCGAGCGCGGTCCTGCCGACAGCTGCGTTCTTCGGTGCTGCACATGATCGCTAGCACCTCGCCCCCGGTCACCGGGACCGCGTCACCGGGACCGGGTCACCGGGTCATGGAACGGTTCAGCTGGACCGCCGTCCACCCAGGTGAGCCAGGTCACCTTCGCTCGCTCCTGCCCGAGGCCCGGTGTAGCGTGGGTGGCAGACGACAGGGGAGCGCCTCCGAGCGCTGAGAGTGCGGCCGACCGCAGACCCTCGAACCTGCTCCGGTTCGCACCGGCGAAGGGAGTCGAGCATCTCTCGACGTGGAAGTCCACGGACCCCTTCTCAATCACCGTTGAGGAGGATGCATGACCTGCACCAGAAGCACCACCCGCCGCACCGCGGTCGCGATGGTGAGCACCGCCGTCGTGCTCGGGGCGACCGGCTGCTCCCTGATCGGCCAGAGCTCAGGTGAGGGTGGTGGCGACGACGGCGACGACCCGGGGGTGGTGCGGGTGGTCACGCACGACTCGTTCGCCGTGTCCGAGGACCTGATCGCCGACTTCGAGGACGACACCGGCTACACCGTGGAGCTCAGCGCCCCTGGTGATGGCGGTGCGCTGGTGAACCAGCTCATCCTCACCAAGGACTCGCCCCTCGGGGACGTCGCCTACGGGGTGGACAACTCCTTCGCCGGGCGTGCGATCGCCGAAGGGGTGTTCGCCGAGTACACCTCCGCCGAGCTGCCCGCCGGCGCCGAGCAGTACCTGCCGGAAGAGGCCGGCTCGCTCACCCCGATCGACATGGGCGACGTGTGCCTGAACGTGGACCACACCTGGTTCAGCGACCACGACGTCTCTGAGCCGGAGACCCTGGACGACCTGCTGCAGCCCGAGTACCAGGACCTCGTGGTCGTGACCAACCCGGCCACCTCCTCACCTGGGCTGGCGTTCCTGCTGGCCACAGTCGGCGCGTACGGCGAGGACGGCTGGGTGGACTACTGGCAGCAGCTCGCCGACAACGGGCTGAAGGTGGTGGACAGCTGGTCGGACGCCTACTCGGTGGACTTCTCCGGCTCCACCGGTGAGGGCGACCGGCCGATCGTGCTCTCCTACTCCACCTCACCGGCGTTCGAGGTGGGCGAGGACGAGGAGGCGGCGCCGACCGGTGCGCTGCTGAACACCTGCTTCCGGCAGGTGGAGTACGCGGGGGTGCTCGACGGTGCGGACAACCCTGAGGGGGCGGAGGCGTTCATCGACTTCCTGCTGTCCGACGAGGTGCAGGCCGACATCCCCGAGCAGATGTACATGTACCCGGTGAACGAGGCGATCGAGCTGCCGGAGTCCTGGACCACGTTCGCACCGCTGGCCGACGACCCGTTCACGGTGAGCATCGAGGACATCAACAGCCACCGCGATGAGTGGATCGAGCAGTGGACGCAGACCGTGATCGGCTAGCCACAGTGCCCACCGCCCGCACCGGCCCCGAGCGCGCGGCCCGCCCTGATGCCGGGGGTGTGGTTGACGTCGGGCATGGGTCGATGATCGACGTCAACCACACCCCCGGCGGGCGGAACCGGGGCGGCTGGCTGGGGACCGCGGGCGTGGTGGTCGCTGCCGCAGTGCCGCTGGCGTTCCTGGCGGTCTTCTTCGCCTACCCGGTAGCGATGCTGGTGGCCCGCGGGTTCGTCACCGACGGCGCCCTGGACCTGGGCGGCGTGGCCGAGGTGTTCAGCAGCAGCCGCACCTGGCGGATCGTCGGCCTCACCTTCGCCCAGGCGATCCTCGGCACCCTCGGCGCAGTGCTCCTCGGGGTACCTGGTGCGTACGTGCTGTACTGCCGCAGCTTCCCCGGCCGCACCCTGGTGCGCGCCCTGGTGACCGTGCCGTTCGTGCTGCCCACAGTGGTGGTCGGGGTGGCGTTCCGGTCGCTGCTGGCCAGCTCCGGGCCGCTGGGCTTCCTCGGTCTGGACGGCACGTTCACCGCGATCGTGCTCGCCCTGGTGTTCTTCAACTACGCGGTGGTGGTGCGCACCGTCGGTGGGCTGTGGGAGCGGCTCGATCCGCGGACCGCACAGGCGGCCCGCGCGCTCGGGGCCTCCCCGGCGCGGGCGTTCCTCACCGTGACCTTGCCCGCGCTCGGCCCGGCGATCGCCTCAGCAGCTTCGGTGGTGTTCCTGTTCTGTGCCACTGCGTTCGGGGTGGTGCTGGTGCTCGGCGGGCTGCAGTTCGGCACGGTGGAGACCGAGATCTGGATCCAGACCACCCAGTTCCTCAACCTGCGCGCCGCCTCGGTGCTGTCCGTGGTGCAGCTGGTCGTGGTGGTGGCCGCGCTGGCCGTGTTCTCCCGCACCCGCGCCACCCGGGAGCGGGCACTGACCCTGCACGGCAGCCCGGCGCGCACCGCCCCGCTGCAGCTGACCCGGCGCGGACGGCCCGGCGTCGACCTGCTGCCCGCTGCGGTGACCGCCGTCGTGGCCGGAGGGCTGCTGCTCGCCCCGATGCTCACCCTGGTGCTCCGGTCGCTGCGCACCCCGACCGGGTGGGGGCTGAGCAACTACTGGGCGCTGGGCAGCACCGGCGGCGACAACGCGCTCACCGTGACCGTGTGGCAGGCGACCGCGAACTCGCTGCGGATCGCGGTGGACGCCACCACGCTCGCCGTGCTGCTGGGCGTGCTGGTGGCCCTGGTGGTCTCCCGGCGGCCGCGCAGCGCCGCGGGGCGCCGGGCGATCACCTGGCTGGACGGGGCGGTGATGCTGCCGCTGGGGGTGTCCGCGGTGACCGTGGGCTTCGGGTTCCTCATCGCGTTGAACCACCCGCCGCTGGACCTGCGCTCCTCCCCGGTGCTCATCCCGATCGCGCAGGCCATCGTGGCGATGCCGCTGGTGGTGCGCACCGTGCTACCGGTGCTGCGTGCCATCGACCCCCGCCAGCGGCAGGTGGCCGCGGTGCTCGGGGCCACCCCGCTGCGGGTGCTGCTCACTGTGGACGGCCCCTACCTGGTGCGTTCCCTCGGCCTGGCGATCGGGTTCGCGTTCGCCGTCTCGCTCGGGGAGTTCGGTGCCACCAGCTTCCTCTCCCGCCCGGACCGGCCGACCCTGCCGGTGGTGGTGTTCCGCCTGATCGGCCAGCCCGGTGCACTGAACCAGGGCATGGCGCTGGCCGCAGCGGTGGTGCTCGCGCTGCTCACCGCCACCGTGATGAGCCTGGCCGAACGCCTGCGTGGAGAACACACCAGTGAGATCTGAGCGGCGCGCGGCCCGGATCTGGTGGTCAGCCCAGCAGGTGCTCCAGCACCGCCACCGACCCCCGGTACGGCGGCTCGGGTCGCGGCCAGTGCACCACCACGTCGGTGAACCCCAGCTCAGCGGCCCGGCCCACCTGCTCCTCGGCGAAGGTGCGGCTGCTCAGGGCCGCCGGTCCGGCCGCGTCCACGGACAGGTAGCGGCGCAGCGGTGTGTGCCCTGCGCCGCGGGCAGCCTCCGCGGCGTCCATCTGCTCGGCGAGATCAGCGACCCCGCGCCACCAGGAGGTGACCTGCTCCTCGGCCGTGGCCGCGTCCCCGGTATCGGCCGGCGCTGGACCCGCCGACGGTCCGGTGGTCAGCCAGCCCTGCCCGTAACTGGCAGCCAGCGCCATCGCCCGCGGCCCGTTCGCGGCGATGACGAACGGCACCCGCGGCCGCTGCACGCAACCGGGCAGCCCGCGGGCACCCTCGGTGGTGAAGAACTCACCCTCGTGGTCCACCCGGTCCTCGGTGAGCAGCCGGTCGGTGAGCTCGACCATCTCCGCGAACCGGCGGCTGCGCTGCCCGCGGGAGAACGTGGTGCCCAGGAGGGCGGCGTCCAGGTCGCCGCCCGCGCCGAGCCCGAGCAGCAGCCGGCCGCCGGAGAGGTCGTCCAGAGTGACCGCATCCTTGGCCAGCAGAGCCGGATGGCGGAAGTTCGGCGAGGTGACGAACGTGCCCAGCCCGATCCGCTCGGTGACCATCGCCGCTGCCGCCAGCGTGGGCATCGTGGCGTACCAGGTGGAGTCCGGCAGGCCACCCCAGACCAGGTGGTCATAGGTCCAGGCGTGCGCGGCGCCGAGATCCTCCACCCGGCGCCACTGGTCCGCGGACTCCCGCCAGGGGAGCTCGGGCAGCAGGCACACACCGATGCGGACATCACGGGCAGGGACGCCGCGGCGGGAGGGCATGGTGCCAGCGTAGCCACACCTAGGATCGACACCGAGGACGGGAGCTGACGTGGACGGGCTGGAGCTGCGCGGTGCCGTGGTCCGGTATGGATCGACGACGGCGGTCGCCGGGGTGGACCTGCAGGTCCGCCGGGGCGAGGTGGTCGCTCTGCTTGGTCCCTCCGGCTGCGGGAAGTCCTCGCTGCTGCGTGCCGTCGCCGGGCTGGAGCCGCTCAGCGCTGGTGAGCTCACCTGGGACGGTACGGACATGACGGGGGTGCCGGTGCACCGCCGCAACTTCGGGCTGATGTTCCAGGACGGGCAGCTCTTCCCGCACCGGGACGTTGCCGGCAACGTCGCCTACGGACTGCAGATGGCCCGGACGCCGCGCGGCGAGCAGCGCGACCGGGTGGCTGAGCTGCTGGACCTGGTGGGTCTGGCTGAGCACGCCACCCGGCCGATCACCGCACTCTCCGGTGGTGAGCAGCAGCGGGTGGCCTTGGCTCGCGCGCTGGCGCCCCGCCCCCGGCTGCTGCTCCTGGACGAACCGCTGTCCGCGTTGGACCGGGCGCTGCGCGAGCGCCTGGTCACCGAGCTGCACGACATCCTCCGCGCCGCCGGCACCACAGCGCTGTACGTCACCCACGACCATGACGAAGCCTTCACCGTGGCCGACCGGGTGGCGCTGATGCGCACCGGGCAGATCGTGCAGACCGGCACCCCCGCCGAGCTGTGGGACCACCCGGTCGATACCGAGGCCGCCCGGTTCCTCGGCTACTGGGTGGTGCAGCGTCAGGAGCGCACGCTCGCGATCAGCCCGCACGCGCTCACCCTGGTCTCGTTCGTTGCTGACGACGGCGATGCTCACCTGGCTCCGGACGCTCACCTGCTCCAGGGCACGGTGGTCTCGGTCGGATTCACCCGGGGGCGCACCACCGCCCGGGTGACGATCCCCGGCTGGGGTGAGCAGACCGCCACCACCGATGGCCTGGAAGGTGTGCAGACAGGCCAGGAGGTACAGGTGCAGGTGGAGCCGAGCGGCGTGGTGGAGCTGTAGTGCTCGTGAGGATGGTCCTCAGGAGAGGTAGGTGCGGACCGTCGTGCGGAGTGTGTCCGCGTGCTGATAGATCTCGTCCAAGCTGTCTATCGGCTCTCGCGTCTCGTTCTTCTCGGCGTCGAACACGCCGAGGTACTTCTGCCTCTTGCTGTTGAAGTGCAGACGAGCAATCGGTTTGCGGTTGTTGTCGTCGAGAAGGATCGCGAAGTAGGACTTTGCGTCGCGCTGAGCCACCCGACCGGGCTTCACCTCGCTGCAGGCGATAGCCTTCACGATGTGGTACGCCTCGAGCTCCTCGAGTGTCGTCTCGATGCCGGTGTCCCGATCGAGGTCCTCGTCGCTGACCTGATGGCTGGTCGGGGCGTCATCGGCTCCCTCGTCGGTCGCCGTCGTGTACGACGAGGCGCCCAGGGCGGTCTTGAGCCGATCGTTGACCTGGTCGCTGAGGAACTGTTTCGCAGCCTTGGCGACCAGTGGTGTGAACTGCTCTCGGACGCGTTGGGTGAAGGAACCCTCGTACACCTTGGCGGTCAGGTACTTGACCCAGTCGGGTGACGGGTTGCGGAACTCCTCGACGATCGCCCGCTTGATCGCGCCGACATATTTCAGCTCTTCGGCCGCATTGATGATCGACTCCAGGTCGAAGTTGTCTTTGGTGAGCTTTCGCAGCTCGGGGACGAGAGACCCGTCGACGTCATTGAGGTCCAGTACCAGGAACGGCTTGGAGTCCATACGGTTCGGGGCATCGAGGTCGGTGTAGAACTGGTACTGCTCGCCGTTGGTGAGGACTGCGATGCGGGCGTTCGTGACGGCGAAGTATCGGAACAGCTGCGAGGCGTGCTCCAGGCTTAACGGTGTGCCCGTGGGCTTGCACTCGATGAGGAGCTGCACCTCTCCGTCTCGTAGCACCGCATAGTCGATTTTCTCGCCCCGCTTCAGGCCCACGTCTGCGGTGAACTCCGGCGCTACCTCGAGCGGGTCGAAGACGTCGTAGCCGAGCACCGTCGAGATGAAGGGCATCACGAAGGCAGTCTTCGTCGCTTCCTCGTTCTGGATCGCGCCCTTCTGGTTGGCGACCTTTGTGGCCATCGCATGCAGGCGCTCGGTGAAATCCATCTCAGTCCTTCTTTGGAAACAGTCCGGGTGTACAACGGGATCTCAAAGGAGTACCACGGGCCGGTGACATGGCGCCGCGGATTGGTGGCTTCGTTCCACGCAACTGCACCGCGCCGCCGCTCCTGCTGACACTCGGCCCGGACGCGTGTATGGTGTCGATGGGCTTACACAGACGTAAGAAGGCGGCGAGGGCCATGCCCGACTCCACGTTCCAGACCATCGCGATCGTCTTGTACTTCGCGGGGATGCTGACCATCGGCTATTTCGCCTACCGCCGCACGAAGAACAACCTCGACGGTTACATGCTCGCCGACCGTGGCCTGCGTCCGGGCGTGGCCGCGCTGAGCGCCGGAGCCTCGGACATGTCCGGCTGGCTGCTGATGGGGCTGCCCGGGGCGATCTACATGTCCGGACTGATCGAGGCGTGGATCGCTATCGGTCTGACCATCGGCGCCTGGCTGAACTGGAAGTTCGTGGCGCCACGGCTGCGGGCCTACACCGAGGTGGCCGGCAACTCGATCACGATCCCGAGCTTCTTCGAGCACCGGCTCAAGGACACCACGCGTGCGATCCGAGTCGTCTGCGGGCTGATCATCCTGGTGTTCTTCACCTTCTACGTCTCCAGCGGGATGGTCGCCGCAGGCAAGTTCTTCACCTCCAGCTTCGACGCCCCCTACCTGTTCGGGATGCTGCTCGTGGCGGCCATCACCATCCTGTACACGTTCTTCGGCGGATTCCTCGGTGCAACGCTCACCGATGTGGCCCAGGGGTTGCTGATGCTGGCCGCCCTGATCGCCGTGCCACTGGTCGCCGTGTTCAGCGCCGGTGGCCCGTCGGAGACCATCGCCTCGATCCAGGAGGTCGACCCCAACCTGTTCAGCCTGTTCGCCGGCGGTACCGCGCTCGGCATCATCTCTGCTGCAGCGTGGGGATTGGGCTACTTCGGCCAACCGCACATCATCGTGCGGTTCATGGCGCTGCGGAACCCGCAGCAGGCGCACGCGGCCCGCCGGATCGGCATCGGCTGGATGATCCTGACCGTGGTCGGTTCGATCTGCACCGCGCTCATCGGCATCGCCTACTTCCACCGCACCGGAGGCTCTCCCACCGATGCCGAGACCGGTGAGACCGTGTTCCTCGACCTGGCGCAGATCCTCTTCCACCCATTCATCGCCGGCCTCGTGCTCGCAGCGGTGCTCGCGGCCATCATGTCCACGATCTCCTCCCAGCTGGTGGTCACCTCCTCAGCGCTGGTGGAGGACCTGTTCAAGATCATCGCCGAGAAGACCGGCGGGGTGGCACAGCTGACGGACAAGACCTACGTGCTGCTCGGCCGGGGCGGCGTCCTGGTGGTCGCCGTCGTCGCAGCGGTCCTGGCCATCCACCCCTCGGACAGCATCCTTAACCTGGTCGCCTTCGCCTGGGCCGGTTTCGGAGCGTCCTTCGGCCCGATCGTGCTGCTCTGCCTGTTCTGGAAGCGACTGAGCAACTGGGGCGCGCTGTCCGGGCTGGTCGCCGGTGCCGTGGTGGCCTACGCCTGGGGCCAGTCGTTCTTGTCCGACACCCTGTATGAGATCGTGCCCGGGTTCGTGGCCAACCTGGTCGTGGCCGTGGTGGTCAGCCTGCTGACCGTCAAGCCGGACGAGGAGATCCGTACCGAGTTCGACGCTTCCACCGCAGCTGCCCGGGGCCGGTCGCCGGCCCCGCTGCCGGCCGAGGCGGCGGCGGCCGGGGAAGGCACTGAGCACTGAACACTGAGCACTGAACACTCAGCACTGAACACTCAGCACTGAACGGCGATCGGGGCACATCCCGGCGCGGCCGAACGTAGTGCACCACCCCCACCTGGCACGTGTATTCTCGTGGCCTGCCCTTGTGGACGAACCGGCGCCAGGTGATGTGGGTTACCCTCTGCAACGGAGCACCAGGCACCAAGCCGATGGACCAGGACAGAGCGTGACGATCAACCAGAGCCCGAGCGACTCGACCAGCACAGCGCCCGCCGACGAGCACCTCGGCCAGACGCTCAAGGTCGCCTCCGACCACCGCAGGTCGGTCCGGGTCGGTCGCCTCGGCCGGTTCGCACTCCAGTTCAGCGTGCTGCTCGTGTTCTTCGCGGTCTGGTGGCTGATCGCCAGACTGCAGCTGGTCAACCCGCTCTACCTGCCTTCACCCGGAGCAGTGTGGGATGCCTTCATCCAGTCCAACTCCTGTCGTGCGATCAGCGAGACCCGCACCGTCTGCGGTGAGCAGAGCTACTACATGTGGGAGCACCTGGTCGCCTCCCTGCAGCGGATAGGGATCGGTGTCGGGATCGCGGTGATCCTCGGCCCGCTGGTCGGCTTCCTGATGGGGGCGGTCAAGGTGCTGAACACGGCCTTGGAGCCGTACCTGAACTTCCTGCGCTCCCTGCCCCCGCTGGGCTACATCGGTCTGCTGATCGTGTGGTTCGGCATCGGCGACACCTCGAAGCACTGGCTGCTGTTCCTGGCCGCGTTCCCGCCGATCGTGATCGCCACGATCAACGGGGTGCGCGGGGTGAAGCAGGACAGCATGCACGCCGCCCGCTCGATGGGCGCCAACTGGTGGCAGGTGGGCACGTCGGTGATCCTGCCCTCGGCGCTGCCGGAGATCATCGCTGGCATCCGGATCGCCACCGGATTCGCCTGGACCTGCGTGGTCGCCGCCGAGCTGAACGCCGGCATCCCCGGCATCGGCGGCCTGGCCTACACCTCCGGTCAGCAGCTGCAGACACCGCTGACCATCGCCTGCATCATCGTGATCGGCCTGGCCGCCGTAGCGCTGGACGCACTGATCAAGTACCTCGGCAACCTTGCGGTGCCGTGGTACGGGAAAGCCTGATCGAAGGAGAACTATGACCCAGTCCCGTCCCCGCACCCTGGGCGTCATCGCGCTCGCCGGTGCCACGGCGCTGACCCTGTCCGCCTGTGTGGACTCCGGCCGGACCAGCAACCCGGACAGCGAGCAGGAGAGCGCGAGCACGGAGTGCCCGGTCGAGGTGAACGAGGACATCACCACCTCGGCGGTGATCGCCTACCAGCCGATCCCGAACGGCGACCTGGTGGTCCGAGACCTCGGCTGGTTGGAGGCGTGCATGCCGAACGCGGACATCACCTGGGAGCAGTTCAACTCCGGTGGTGAAGTGGTGCAGGCCTTCGGTTCGGACTCGGTGGACCTCGCCCTGATCGGCTCCAGCCCGGGCACCAAGGCACTCTCCCCGCCGATCAGCGACGACCTGCAGGTCGTCTGGATCCACACAGTGATCGGTGAGGCCGAGTCGCTCGTGGTGCAGGACAGCGTGGACGCGACCAGCCTGGCGGAGCTGGACGGGAAGCGGGTGGCGGTGCCGTTCGCCTCCACTGCGCACTACTCCCTGCTCGCTGCCCTGGACCGGGAGGAGATGACCCCCAGCGACATCAACCTCACCAATCTCTCCCCGGATGCGATGCTCGCCGCCTGGGAGCGCGAGGAGATCGACGCCGCCTGGGTGTGGGCCCCGACCCTGCCCGAGCTCCTGGACACCGGCTCGATCATCCTGTCCGCAGAAGACACCGCTGATGTGGCGCCCACCTACGACCTGGCCGCCGCCACGACCCCGTTCGTGGAGGAGAACCCGGAGTTCATGGAGATCTGGACCGCGGCACAGAACGAGGCGGTGACCATGATCAAGGACGACCCGGAGAACGCGGCCGCCTCGGTCGCCGTGCAGCTCGGCATCGAGCCGGACCAGGTGCTCAGCCAGTTCGAGGGCTACATCTACCTGGACGCCAGTGAGCAGGCCGGCGAGGACTACTTCGGTGGGGCGCTCGGCCAGGACCTGATCAACACTGCCGACTTCCTGGTCACCCAGGAGGAGATCGACGAGGTCAACCCGCCCGAGGACTACGAGAACGCCATCTACACCGACGCGATCGACGCGGTGGCCGGTCAGTGAGCTTCTCTCTCGAGGCGGTCTCCCAGCGGTACATCACCGACAGCGGTGAGGTGGTGCACGCTCTGGCGGACACCACGCTGAGCGTGCAGACGGGGTCGTTCGTGTGCGTGGTGGGACCGTCCGGCTGCGGGAAGACCACGCTGCTGAAGATCCTTGCCGGCTTCCTCAAGCCCACCGGCGGGATCGCCGCGGTCGACGGCGAACCGATCCTCGGTCCGTCCTGGAAGCGGGGGGTGGTGTTCCAGCACGCGAACCTCTACCCGTGGCTGACGGTGCGCAAGAACGTCGAGCTCGGCCTGAAGTTCCGCAAGGTCGCCGCAGCCGAGCGCCGCAAGGTCGCCGAGGAGTGTCTGGACCTCGTCGGCCTGGCCGGGTTCGAGGACAAGAAGACCTACGAGCTCTCCGGCGGGATGCAGCAGCGTACGCAGATCGCCCGGGTGCTGGCCAACGACCCGGAGATCATCCTGATGGACGAGCCGTTCGGGGCACTGGACGCGCTCACCCGGGAACGGCTGCAGATGGACCTGCTGAAGATCTCCCGGGAACGTCGCAAGACCGTCTTCTTCATCACGCACAGCGTGGAGGAGGCGGTGTTCCTCGGCGACCGGGTGCTGGTGATGAGCGCCCGGCCCGGCCGGGTGGTGCTCGACGAGGACGTGCGCATCTCGGAGACCTACGGTCGGATCCTGCCCGGCAAGGAGCTGCGCTCCACCCCGGAGTTCGTCGAGCTGCGGGACAAGATCGCCGACCAGATCTACGAGTCCCAGGGTGAATCTGCTCGTTGATCTGGTTGCCCGCAGGGGCCAGATCGACGAGCAATTTTGACCTCAGCGCTGCGCCGTCGTGGCCGGACCGACCCGTCCTGGGTCTTCAGCACTGCCACCAGCATGAAGCTCAGGCTCACCAGCAGGGCCCAGGACCCCCACTTGCCGGCGTGCACCATCTCCCAGATCTGTGCCTGGTTCGGGTACTGCCACGCCCCGAGCAGGGTGCCGGCGTTCTCCGCCAGCCAGAGGAAGAACCCGATCAGCACGAGGCTCACCACCAGCGGCATCCGGTAGCGCCGCCGGCCCACGGTGAACCCCACTGTGCACCCCCACAGGGTGACCACGAACCCGGCCGCGATCACCCAGCGCAGGTCCCAGATGAGGTGATGGGTGAAGAAGTTGACGTAGGCAGCTGCGGCGAGCACCGCCGTCGGGACCACCCGCAGCCCCACCACCCGCAGGCGCAACCTGCGGAACGCCTGGCAGATGTAGGAGGCCACGGCGGCGTACATGAACCCGGAGTACAGCGGCACACCGCCCAGGCGCAGCACCCCGGCGTCCGGGTAGGACCACGACCCGACGTGCACCTTGAAGATCTCCAGCACCAGCCCGACCAGGTGGAACACCCCGATGATCGCCAGCTCCCGCCGGGTCTCCAGCCCAAGCAGGTAGAAGACAGCCGTCACTGCCAGTGCGTACACCAGCAGGGCGTCATACCGGGCGACCGGCAGCGGCAGCACTGCACTGAGTGCCAGTCCCGCGAAGATCGCCAGGGGGAAGAAGCAGCACTGCAGCTCCAGCCAGGCGAAGTGGAGCAGCTGGCCCATCGCGCGCACTGTGCGGGCGGTGCGGGAGCGGCCGACGGCGAAGGTCGAGGTGGTCACGCCACCGACCCTGGCAGGGGCTCCAGCGCCGATCGGGCTGTTTCGCAGGACCCGCCCGGTGCAGTCACCACACCTCCTCGAGGTGGGCACACCCGCCGGGCAGCACTGCCCACTGGCAGATGTCAGGTCGAGGCGGCGCAGCCGCTATCGTAAGCACGTTCCTGTTGCTGAAGAGAGAGTGTGTCCACTGAGATGGAGCCAGCGGTCTGGATCATCATCGGCATCGTCGGCCTGGTTGCGGTCCTGATCCCGATCGCCATCAAACAGCTGAAGAAGGCGGACGCCCAGATCGCAGACTGGGTGCAGGAGAACGGCTGGGAACGCGTCACCGACCACCAGGTGGAGGACACGCTCGCCAGGTCTTGGTTCAACCCCGCCAACCGGCAGATCTCCCGCCCCTGGACGATGCAGGTGCTGCGCGGCCGGTGGCAGGACCGGGACGCGATGTCGTTCATGTACGGGTACAAGACGCCGCACGACGAGCCGCAGTTCCACGTGGTCGCGCTCACTCTGCCGGTCAGCCTGCCCCTGGTCGCCCTGGCACCCAAGGGGCCGGCCACTGCGATCTACGCTCCGGGGCCAGCACCGGATCTGAAGCTGGAGTCCGCCGAGTTCAACCGCACCTGGACAGTGCACGGTAGCGACCACCGGTTCGTCAGCGACTTCCTGCACCCGCGGATGATGCAGCGGTTGCTCCGCGCGGACGCGGTGGTCAACGGGGTAGAGCTGTTCGTCAGCGGGAACCAGCTGTTCACCATGCGCCGCGGCCGCACCGAGCTGGACCGGATCGACCCCTCGCTGCGGCTGCTGAGCGACGTGGCAGGGCTCATCCCGGAGCACGTGCTGCGCAGCTACGGCGCTACCCGCTGAGACGGGCACCGGGCCGCCGAGCAGCGTGGCGGCAGCCAGGGGGAGTAGTGCCCATCACGTCCCGGATCTCCCGGGACGACGGCTTGTTAGTCTCCATACTGATCGGCCGGGCGAAGGAGAGTGCAGACCGTGGACGTCCAGATCGTGTTCTTCGGCTTCTTCGTCGTCTTCGCGATCGTCGCCGCGGTCATCAGCGCCGCGATCGCCAAGCGGGCCCGCCAGGCCGCGCAGCAGTGGGCCGCTGCGCACCACTGGTCCTGGGCGGCCTCCGACCGGCTGCTGCCGGACCGGTGGTCCTCACCGCCGTTCCGGCGGGGCAAGAGCCGATCGGCCCGGAATGTCCTGACCGGCACCTGGAACGGTCGCCCGGCCACGTCCTTCCAGTACAGCTACACCACCGGTAGCGGGAAGAACCGCACCACGCACTTCCACCACGTGGTGGCCTACTCGCTGCCTGCCCACCTGCCCTGGCTGCAGCTGGAGCCAGAAGGCCTGGGCGACTCCATCGCCAAGTTCTTCGGCGGGCAGGACATCGAGTTCGAGTCCTCCCAGTTCAACGACGCCTGGCGGGTGAAGGGTCCCGAGGGCCAGTTCCCCTACGACTTCCTGCACCCGCGGATGATGCAGCGGTTGCTGGGCCCGGACGTCTCCGGTGCATCGATCACAGTGGAGGGCAGCGACGTCTACCTCTACCGGTCCGGCAAGCAGGAGCTGGCGGTGATCCAGCCGTCGCTGCAGCTGCTCTCCGACATCGTGGAGCACATCCCCCGCTTCCTCTGGTTGAAGATGGGCTACGACCCCGAGGCCACCGGCGCGGCCCGATGATCGACCCTCGTGCCGATGGATGACCAGCTGCTGACCCTGCTGCTGCTGGTCGGTGCCCTGGGGACCGGGATCGCCCTGATCACCGTGCGCGGCAAGGGCCTCGGGCGGAGGCTGCCCTCCCCGCCGCAGTGGGCCCACCAGCACGGCTGGGAGTTTCGGCCCACCGACCCGGCGTTGCTCCGGCAGCTCCGGCTGCTGCCCGTGGGTGACAGTGGCACACCCCGCACCGAGGACGTGCTCCTCGGCTCCTGGAACGGTGTGCCAGCAGTCTCTTTCCGGTATGAGTGGGAGACGCTCGGCCGCGGCCCGGTCGTGCACCGGGAACATGTCACAGCGCTCGCTCTGCCGGCGGCGCTGCCGTGGCTGACACTGGCACCAGCAGGGCGGGACTCCCCGGCGGACTGGTTCGTCGTCGCGCAGACGGTCGAGCTCGAGTCCGCCCGCTTCAACGAGCGCTGGACGGTGCACGGACCCCACGGCCGCGCGCCGCACGACTTCCTGCACCCGCGGATGATGGCGCGGCTGCTGGAACCTGACGCCGCCGAGACCACGATCCTCGTCGACGGTGCGAACCTGGTCGCGATGCGTCACGGTTTTCTGGCGGTGGACCAGATCGAGCCGATGCTCGCGCTGCTGGCCGACCTGGCAGCACTGGTGCCCGACTTCGTGTGGCAGGACGCCCGAGGCCGCCGCCGGGGTTGAGAGCGTTGCGGGCCGGGAGATTCGTCATCTGCTGCGTACCACGCTCTCTGCCGCGGCGACCCGCCCCGGGTCCGGGGGATGGGCGAGCAGTCGGGTGATCGGGGCGATCGCGGACTGCACGCTGAGCACCCGGAAGGTCAGGTCCCGCAGCACCGCCAACGCTGTGCTCTCGGAGAACATCCAGCGGGCCAGGCTGCGGGAGGTGTCCTGCGCCGTCTCCACCCGCGGCCGCTGCTCCTGCTCGTACCGGGCGAGCGTGGCCGCCAGCTCGTCTGCGGCCACCCGGTTCGCCTGGTCGGGCCGTGCAGCGGTGACGTCGGTGACCAGGCCGGCCTCCGCCGTCGGCAGCAGGCTGCGCAGCATGGTGGCCAGCACCCAGGCCGACTCCATCGCCATCCCCGCTCCGATGCCGGCGGTGGGCAGGAACCCGGCGGCCGCATCGCCGAGCAGCACAGTGCGGCGAGTGGTCCACCGGGGCGCACGCGCATCCTTCAGTGCCCAGTAGAACGGGTCGGGCTCGTCGATCACCGCCTGCAGCGCTCGTGCCACCCGAGGGTCGATCGTACGCAGCCGAGAGCGCACCCGGGACACGAACGCCTCCGGTCCGGCGGCGGTGGCCGCACCCGGGCCGCCGAGGAACACCCCACGCCGACAGAGCACCGGATAGATGCCGAGGAAGAACCCGGCCCCCCAGAGCTCCTCGGCAAGCTCGCCCTGGTCGTCCTCGGCGGACCACACCACCCAGCCGCCCCAGCCGGTGTCGGTGCCGGTGGTCTCCCGACCGCCGGGAACCAGGTCGCGAGTCCGCGACCCGATGCCGTCCGCCACCACCACGACGTCGACGGTCAGCCTGGTGCTCGTCTCGCCCTGGCGGCAGGTCACCTCGACGGCGTGCGCCTGCTCGCGCAGGTCGGTCACCGTGGTGGCCAGGCTCACCGGGGCGCCGTCGTGGCTGAGCGTCTCGATCAGCTCACCGCGCTCGATACCGCGGTAGTCGCCGAACCGGTGCAGCACCTCGGCCATCGAGTCGGTGCGCAGCACCCGTCCGGTGTGCGTGCGCGCACGGTAGTGGGTGAGCCCGATGCTGCGCTCGCGGTAGGGCGCCCAGGCGTCCAGCTCGGTGAGCATCGGGTCGACCATCGGCATCAGCGCGAGCATGTAGCCCGGGTGCGACTCGTCAGCGAGGCGGTCCAGCAGGATCGGGTGCAGCCCCGCGCCGCGGAGCAGCTGGGCGGTGGTCAGGCCCGCCATCCCGGCGCCGACCACCAGCACCCGTAACGGGTCGCCGGCCGCCGCCTCGGCCTGGTCGGCAAGTGAAGTGGGCAGGAGCGGCATAACAGCCTCCCAACAGGATTGGACTAGGTGGTCCAGATCAGTCTAGGCGCGCGTGGACCATCTGGTCCAGAGCGGTGCGGAGGCGGTAGGCTCGAAGGGTGACCACAGCACTTGAGCGGCTCGCCCCGCACCGGCGTCGTCGGCTGGTGCGCCTGGCCGCCGAGGAGTTCGCCTCGGCCGGGTTCGCGGCGGCGTCGCTGAACCGGATCATCGCCGGGATGCCGATGAGCAAGAGCTCCTTCTACCACCTGCTGTCCTCCAAGCAGGAGCTCTACCAGCTCGCAGTCGCCGACCTGGCCGCCGAGGTCGCCGCCGACCTGCACCCGCCGGCACCGGAGACCTTCGCCGGGTCGGCGTTCTGGCCGCGTGCCGGTGAGCTGGTCGAGCAGCTGACCGCAGTGCTGGTGGGCAACGAGGATGCGCTGCTGCTGGGTCGGATGGTCTACGCCGGAGGCGCCCCCGGTGCGGCGGCGATCGACCGGATCGAAGGCTGGGTGGGCCGGGTGCTGGCGATCGGCCGGGAGACCGGCCAGGTACGCACGGAGCTGCCGGCGGACCTGCAGCTGGCATTGGTCGCGGCCGTGCTGCGCACGCTGGACGAGTGGTCCGTGGCGCATCAGGAGCAGCAGGGCGCCGGTGCCGCGGCGAACCTGACCACAGCCCAGCTCGACCTGCTGCACCGGATGCTGGCCACCGAGCGATGAGGTGCGATCAGCGCCGGATCAGGCCCTGCTTGGCCGCTTCTGCTGCGGCTGCAGTACGGGAGTCCACATCCAGCTTGGTGTAGATGTGCACCAGGTGGGACTTCACTGTGGCTTCGGAGATGAACAGCGCCCGGGCGATCTGCTGGTTCGACAGCCCGGCTGCCACCTGGGTGAGCACGTCGATCTCCCGGGCGGAGAGCGCCCGGCCCGGGGCGCGCATCCGGTCCATCATCCGCAGCGCGACCGCCGGGGCGAGCGCTGACTGGCCGGCGGCGGCGGTGCGCACCGCCGCCAGCAGCTCCTCGGGCGGAGCGTCCTTGAGCAGGTAGCCGGCTGCCCCGGCCTCCACTGCGGCAAGGATGTCCGCATCGGTGTCATAGGTGGTCAGGATGAGCACCCGCGGCGGGTCCGGCAGGGCGGTGATCTGCTCGGTGGCGCCGATCCCGGCGAGCTCGGAGCCGAACTGCAGGTCCATCAGCACCACGTCCAAGGTGCCTGCCGCGCGCAGCTCGGTCGCACAGTGCACCGCATCGGCCGCAGTGTCCGCCTCCGCGCGGACCTGCACGTCCTCGGCCAGCTCCAGGACCGCACGCAGGCCAGCCCGCACCACCGGGTGGTCATCGGCGAGCAGCAGGTCGATCATCAGTGCTGGTGCTCCTCTTTTCCAGCGAACCGGACGCTCACCGCGGTCCCGGCCCCGGGTGCGGACTCCACCACCAGCGTGCCACCCAGCTCGGCCGCCCGCGAACGCATCGACGCCAGGCCGAAGCCGCCCTCTGGTCCGGGCCCGTCCGGCAGGTCGGCCGGGTCGAAGCCGCTGCCGTCGTCCACCAGGTCCAGGTGTACCTCGCCGTGCAGGAAGGTGAGCGTGATCGTGGCCCGGGTGGCACCGGCGTGTGCCACGGTGTTCGCCAGTGCCGCCTGGGCGATCCGCAGCAACGCCACCTCCCAGGCGGTCGGCACGGCGAACGGCTCACCCTCGGTGCGCAGCGTCACCTCCGGCGTGCTGGTCCGGTCGGCCAGCCGGCGCAGCGCATCGACCAGGGAGGTGGCGCGCAGGTCCGGCGGCGCGAGCGCCCGCACCAGGCTGCGCGCCTCGCCGAGGTTGTCCAACGCCACCTGCCGGGCCTGTTCCACGTAGCCGGCCGGCCCCTCGAGACCGGGGTGCTCGCCGAGCTGCCGGCCGGCAGCGGTGAGCAGCAGGTTCACCGAGGAGAACCCCTGGGTGAGGGTGTCGTGGATCTCCCGGGCCAGGCGCTCCCGCTCGGCGAGCACCCCCTGCTCCCGTTCTGCCGCCGCGAGCTCGGCCCGGGTGGCGGTCAGCTCGGCGATCAGCGCCCGGCGGCGTTCGGACTCGGCGTGCAGCTGCTGGAAGCCCCACACGGTGGCGATCACCACTGCGGCACCGAGCACCGGGCCGATCGCCATCGCCACCAGGAACTCGCTCTGGTGCCAGGCGAACCCCGCGACCGCCACCGCCGCGGTGAGCCCGACCAGCATCAGCCCCACCCGCCAGGGCAGCAGGTGCAGCAGCAGGAAGTACCAGGCGAACGCCAGCCAGACCGCGTCCGGGGTGAGCACCAGCAGCACCACCCAGGCCAGCAGCAGCACGGCGAGCCACAGCCCGGCCCCGGCAGCCGACCGGCGCACACCGGGCAGCAGCGGACCGGCCAGGTAAACCCCGCCGACCACCACCGCCGCGGCCAGCACCCCGCCCGGGTGGTCCGCAGCGCCGAGGAACGCGCGCACGATGACCAGCACCAGCAGCGCGAGCACCAGCAGGTGCAGGCACGCGCTCAACAGCCGCGGCACCGGGGTGAGGGCGCGCTCGGTCATGGTGTCGACCAGCCTAGGCGGCCAGCGGCGCTCCGGCATCGATCGAACGATCGATACCCACCTGGACCGAACGGCCAGGAAAGCCCGACCGCGCAGGCGATGCTGCGCCGTCCCCGGCTGAGGAGAGTGGAACCTGCCCGATCCGCACCGACCGATCGAGCTGCCCACTGTGAGGAGTGCCCGTGTTCGTCGCCGTCCGTGACCTGGTCTTCGCCCGTGGCCGTTTCGCCCTGATGGGCGGGGTGGTCGCCCTGATCACCCTGCTCGTGGTGCTGCTCTCCGGCCTGACGGCGGGACTCGCCCGGGAGAACACCTCCGCCGTGCTCGCGCTGCCAGGGGACGAGGTGGTCTTCGCTGCTCCTGCCGAGGGGCAGTCGCCGTCGTTCGCCGAGTCGCAGATTCCCGACGGCGCCGCTGACCTGTGGGCAGACACGCCAGGGGTGCAGCAGGTCGAGCCGCTGCAGATCCGCACCAGCCGGCTGACCGTGGGCGAGCGGTCTGCGACCGTGGCCGCCTTCGCCGTGCCCGCTGGTTCCACGTTGGTTCCCGCGGATGTGCCGGACGGGCAGGTGCTGCTGCCCGAGACGGTGGCCGACGAGCTCGCCGTGGTGGTCGGCGACGAGGTGACGATCAACGGCGAGGCGGTGCTCCTCGGCGCAGTCAGCGGCCAGGACGCCTACTCCCACCTACCGGTCGCCTGGCTGCCGGGAGGTCTGGCCGCCGGCGGCGGGGGCCAGCACGCCGATGCGGCCACTGTGCTGGTGCTGGGCACCGACCAGCTCGCCGACGCCGACCGGCAGGCCACCGACGCGGCTGCCGGTACCGAGACGCTGCCGCTGGCCGACTCGGTGCAGGCGCTGCCCTCGTTCAGCAGCGAGAACGGTTCGCTGCAGCTGATGCGCGGGCTGCTGCTGGTCATCTCCGCGTTGGTGATCGGCGCGTTCTTCACCGTGTGGACCGTGCAGCGGAGCGGCGAGATCGCCGTGCTCAAGGCGGTCGGTGCCAGCACCGGGTACCTGCTCCGGGACGCACTCGGCCAGGCACTGGTGCTGCTCGTGCTGGGCACGGGTCTGGGCGCGGGGGCAGCCACCGGGCTCGGTCTGCTCGCTGCTGGGACGGTGCCGTTCGTGCTGGACGTGGCGACAGTGGCGGTGCCGGTGCTGTCGCTGGTGGCACTCGGGCTGCTGGGTGCGGCCGTCTCGCTGCGGCAGATCGTCTCCGTGGACCCGCTCACCGCCCTGGGCAGCGCCCGCTGAGCAGGTCCCGACCCCCTGACCGTTCGACCTAGGAGCTCCGATGACCCTGCAACTGACCGACATCACCCTCACCTACCCGGACGGCGAGTCCCGGTTGACCGCCCTGGACCACGTGACCATGACCGCCGAGCGGGGGCGCCTGACCGCCGTCGTCGGCCCCTCCGGTTCCGGTAAGTCCAGCCTGCTCGCCGTGGCCGCCACGCTGATCACCCCGGAGACCGGGCAGGTGCTGCTGGACGGTACCGAGCTGACCATGCTGACTGCACGGGAGCGCACCCGGGTGCGCCGCGAGCAGATCGGCATCGTGTTCCAGACCTCGAACCTGATCGCCTCGCTGACGGCGCTGGAGCAGCTGACCGTGATGGCCCACCTCGGCGGGGGCCGGCCGGAGCGCGCCCGGGACCAGGCGATGGAGCTGCTGGACGCCGTCGGCCTGGCCGACCAGGCCGGGCGCCGCCCGCACCAGCTCTCCGGAGGTCAGCGCCAGCGGGTGACCATCGCCCGCGGGCTGATGAACGACCCCGGCCTGCTGCTCGTGGACGAACCGACCAGCGCACTGGACTCCGAGCGCGGCGCCGCCATCCTCGGCCTGCTCCGCCGGCTCACCCTGGAGCGCGACGTGGCCACGGTGATGGTCACCCACGACAAGGCCCAGCTCGCCCATGCCGATGATGTGGTGGAGATCGTCGACGGGCAGGCCCGCGTGCTCGAAGGGGTGTGAAAGCACTCTGTAAGTACTCCCCGGCAGCCTGAGGAACGACGATCCGTGACCGGGTACCACCCCTCATCTGCCAGGAGGTCTCATGCACAGCAGTGTCGCCCTCGACCATCACTGCAGCTGCTGGAGCTGGCGGCCGGCACTGGTTCGCCCAGTGCCGGGTCCAGCCAGTGCAACGATGCGGCGGCGGAGGAGCGCGGCGCATGGCTGACGTCCTCATCTCGATGGACCGGCTGGAGAAGGTGAGCAAGCAGCTGGCTGCGATCGTCGAGGAGTTCGAGAAGGCTGCCACTCGTGCTGATGCGCTGCACCAGGCCATTGGCCGCCCCTACGGGCGCACTGAACTGCGGGACGCAACCGACGATTTCGAGGATCGCTGGGACCTGGAGCGCGAACAGCTCAAGGACGGGTTGAGCGAGATCCGGGAGCATGTCGACGCGGTGATCGACGGCGTCGGGGAGTGGGACAGTCAGACGGCCCTCTCCCTCGACGGCGAGCCAGTGGACCAGCCCGCGGCGGACCAGGCTGGGGGCTCCTGATGACGACGCACCGGTCCCCCCGCGGCCGCCTGATCGACTACCTCGAAGGGGACGCTGAGGCGATCATCGCCCGCGGGCAGGAGATCACCGACCTTGGTGAGGCGATGGCCAGCAGCGCGTACTGGCTGGAGAAGATCAAGACCCAGGTCGAGTGCGACCTGAACGGCAAGGCCATCGAGACGCTGCGCAGCTCGATCGGGGACGCGGGGGAGAAGCTCTGGCAGGCATCCGACCTGTACTCGCCGGTGGGACCGACGCTGATGAGCTACGGCGAAGAGGTGGAGCGGCTGCAGGGGCGGATCCACAGCCTCGTGGACAGCTGCCGAGACCGGGCCGGGGAGGTACCGGCCGTGGTGGCACCAGAACCCGAGGATCCGGCAGACGAGGACCCGGAGGCCGAGCAGGCCAGGCAGGCGCAGGAGGCCTGGGAGGAGAAGGCTGCTGAGTACGACGCGGCCTACGACGAGTGGGAGGACGCATTCGACAAGGCCGCCAACGGCATCACCGAGGACACCGCCGGCAAGATCGAGGACGGGTTCTGGCGCACCTTCTTCGCTGAAGCGGGCGCCATCCTGGAGATCGCAGCCCTTATCGTCGCGGTGCTTGCGCTGGTCATCACCGGCCCGGTCATGTTCTGGGTGGCGATCGGCGTCGGGCTGGCTGCGTTGGCGATGACCATCGGTCAGTACTGCTACGGCGACAAGGACGAGGGGGACATCGCACTGGCGGCCCTCGGCGTGATCCCGTTCGGGAAGCTCGGCACCGGCGTGGCCAAGGGCGCCCGGCTGTTCAGCTCGAAAGCGCCGACGATCTTCCAGGGAGCCGGCCGGTTCTCCCCGAGCCTCAGTGATGCGCCCAGGTCCAACCGTCTCCTGGACACGATGATGCGCGGTCTGAGCGGTAAGGACGTCGGCGACTTCCACACGGACGTGGCCGTGCTCGGCGGGAGCAACTGGGGGCCGGACATGGCGGGTGCTGCGATCAATGCGATCGGCGGCTTCGCCGAGAACGGCTTCAAGTACTACAGCGGCGGCGTCACTGTCAGCGGTCTGGTGGGCGCATGACAGCCCCGCCCGCACCGCATGCGACGACCTCGTGGTCAGCCACTGCGTCGCTGTCCTCCCCAGGCTGGACCCAGGTCTCGCACCCGAGGGTGCCGGACGCTGACCTGCTCACCCTGGAGCTGGACCACGACCAGGCACCGATCCCCGTGCGTCTGCACGTCCAGGCCGGCCGGTCCCGACCGGTCGCCACCTGGATCGAGGCCGGTTATCAGGTGAGCAGCTGCGCCGCGGCCGAGCTCGGCCCCGGCGTGCAGTGCGTGGCGCAGCAGGACATGCAGGTGACCGGAGGACAGATCGTCGCAGTCTGCGCCCAGTTCGTGTTCACCGCCGGGGAGGAATCGGTCGTGGTCGCCGTGGCGCCGACCCTGCGCGAGCTGTTCGGGCTTGCCTTCACCGGGCTGCACGAACTGCTCGGCACGCTGCAGGTCCGACGCCCCGACGGCTCTCCGTTCCGCGCGCTACCCGTGCCCGGCTACACCCTCGGCACCGCGGACACCTGGGCCGTGCTGGCCGCCGGCCGGCAGACGGACGTACATGCGGAGGAGAGGAGCACCGATGGCGACCACCACTGAGGGAATGACGCTGCGGGAGGAGCTCACCGGCCGGGCCGATCCCGACTTCACCCTGCAGATGCTGCCGGGCTGGGAGCGTCGCACTCCCGATGGTGATGACCTTGCCGAGCGGCTCGCGGCGTTGAAGGAGCGGTGCCTGCGCGAGCACCGGCCCGACCTGTACGCCAGGCTGCGCACCATGCTGGAGCAGGCGCACGAGGAGATGAGCCGGGGGCGGGCCATCGCCTACTATGCTCCGGCGGCCGGCGAGGACACCTTGTGGATGCCCTGCTCGGTGATCGCCAGCATCCGCCACTCCACCGACGGCGGCTCGCTGGACGAGACCATGGCCCGCACGATCCAGCACTACGGGGCGACTCCCCTGCTCGGGGACAAGCGGTTCATCCGGTTCGAGCGCGACGGGCTGCAACGGGTGCAGGACGGCACGATCGCGACCATCAGCGTGGTCTACCTGACGCCTGTGCCTGGCAGCCGGCGTCGCCGAGCACTCCAGCTGGTCGCCACCATCGCCCGCCCGGTGGACGTGGCAGCCGAGCACGAGCGGGTCCGCCAGCTCAAGACAGCACTCGACCTGTGCGTCTCGACGCTCACCTGGATGTCGCGCTCGCGCTGAGCTTTCTCGTGCGACGGCGGAGGATCTCCACCACCCAGACGGCGGTGCCCAGCGCGGGAAAGGCGGCGCCCAGCAGGCACACACCGGCCCAGCCGTAGCTGCTGTACACGACGGCGGAGGCTGCGCTGCCCAGCGATCCGGCAGCGAAGTAGCAGGTCATGTAGGCGGTGTTCAACCGGCTGCGGGCATCCGGGCGCAGCGGGTAGAACAGCGACTGGTTCGTGATGTGCGTGCCCTGGATGCCCAGGTCCAGCAGCGCCACGCCGACCGCCAGCGCCGCCAGGTGCTGCTCACCGATCCACAGCAGCAGGAAGCTCAGCGCGGTGGTCGCGACGAACGGTCCGGTCTGCAGGAAGCCGTGACCGCGGTCGGCGAGCCGCCCGGCGAACCGGGCTGCCAGCGCACCGGCCACGCCGAACAGGGTGAACAGGCCGATCTGGGCGTCGCTGAAGTAGTGCGGCGCTCCGGCGAGGAGGAAGCCGATCGGGGTCCAGAACACCCCGAACGAGGCATAGGTGAGGGCGCCGTAGGCCATCCGCCGGCGAAGCAGCGGTTCCTCACGCACCAGCGCCAGAACCGACCGCAGCAGGGCGCTGTAGCGCAACTGTGCCGGCGGCGGCACCTTGGGCAGCTCATGGTGCAGCAGCAGCGCGGTGAGCACCATCAGACCGGCAGCCATCCAGAACACCGCCTGCCAGCCGAGCATCTCGGTGACCAGGCCGGCCACCACCCGGGAGCACAGGATGCCGAGCAGCAGACCGGTCATCACGTTCCCGATCACCCGGCCGCGCTCGTGCTCGGAGGCCAGCGAGGCGGCGAACGGCACCAGCACCTGCCCGACCACAGAGCTCACCCCGACCAGCAGCGCAGCGACTCCGAGCACCTGCCAGCTCGGCGCCAGAGCCATCGCCACCAGGCAGAGCGTGGTCACCGTGAGCACGCCGGTGAGCAGCCGTCGCCGTTCCACCAGGTCCCCGAGCGGCACGAGGAACGCGAGCCCGAACGCATACCCGACCTGGCTCGCGGTGACCACCAGTCCGACGCTGGTGGTGGAGGCGTCGAAGGTGTCGGCGATGATGCCGACGATCGGCTGGGCGTAGTAGCTGTTCGCGACCACCAGACCGGAGGCCAGGGCCATCACCAGCACCAGCCGTGGACTGATCCCCGGGGACCGGTCAGCGGATTCCTTCGACATGGCATCAGGATCAGCACGACCCGGCGCGATAAGTCCAACAAGTGGATCAGATAGAATTCATCACCAACATGAATGATGCTGCCGAGCTGTTGGATCTGCGCCGCCTGCGGCACCTGGTGGTGCTGGTGGACGTGGGCAGCTTCACAGCAGCCGCCGACGAGCTGGGTCTCTCCCAGCCCGGCCTGAGCTCCTCGATCCGCCGGCTGGAGGCCGAGGTCGGCACGGTGCTGCTCGAGCGTGAGCCGCGGGTCCGCCCGACCTCCGCCGGCGCCGAGCTGGTGCGCGCAGCGCGCAGCCTGCTGGCCGGTGCTGCGCAGGCGCGGACAGCAGTAGCGGCCGTCGCCGGCCTGACCGCCGGCGAGGTGAGGATCGGCACGGTGCAGACGTTCACCTCGGTGGACCTGGCCGCGCTGCTCGCCGAGTTCCACCGCGCCCACCCGGGTGTGCGCATCGAGCTGCGGGAGGACACCACCGCGTCCCTGCTGCAGGCCGTCGCCGCCGGCGAGGCGGACCTGGCGTTCGTCGCCCTGGACGACCGCCCGCTGCCCTCCGGACTGCGGACCGGCCGCCTGTTCGAGGAGGAGCTGGTGCTGATCACCGGGGCAGGGACACCGCTGGCTCGCCGCACCGAGGTCCGGCTCGGTGACCTGGCCGAGGAGGACTTCGTGGACTTCCAGGCCGGCACCGGTCTGCAGACCGTGGTCGAGCAGGTCTGCGCCCAGGCCGGGTTGCGCCGGCGGATCGCCTTCGCCGCCACCCAGATGAGCATGGTGCTCGCCCTGGTCCGGCACGGACTCGGGGTGGCGGTGGTGCCGCGCCCGGTCGCTGCGCACAGCGGTCTGCCGACGGTCGGTCTGGGTGGGCTGGTGCGGCGGCTCGCGCTGGTGCTGCGGGCGGGGGACCCGACTAACCCGGCGGCCGGCGCACTGCTGCGGCTGCTGCCCGAGGTGTGCTGACCGGCCCGGGTCCGCGGTGGACGTCGGTGGGGACTGGCGCCTCAGAAGGCCGCGAGCGCCTCGTCGAGCATCCGCATCCCCTGCGCCTCGAACCGCTCGTCGCCTACCTGGTAGGCCCACACCGCTGTCCCGATGGCCTCGCGCAGCTGGACGCGGCGCCAGGCCTGGACCTCGCGAGGGTCCGGACCATATCCGGCGAAGAAGGCTGCCTCCAGGTCGGGCCGGCCGCGGAACTGTCGTGCGGCGAGCCGGGCCAGGTCGGTCATCGAGGTTCGCAATGCCGCCCGGCCGAAGTCGATCACCCGCACCGTGGTGCCGTCGATGAGCCAGTTGCGTGGCTGCCAGTCACCGTGGGTGGGCACCAACGTCGCCGGGGGAGTGGGCCAGGAGCGGATCAGCGTCCGCAGCCGGGCTGCTGTGGCCGCCTCGATCCGGTGCTCATCGTCCAGCCAGGCCAGCGTGCGCCGGTTCTGCGCGTCCTCGAACTCGGGGTCGACGCTGCGGTGCTGGTTGTGGAAGCTGGCGAGCAGAGCCCCGGCCTGGGTGTAGGTGTCCGGGTCGTCCTCGGCGGGGTGGCCCTGGACCAGGGCACCGGGCAGGTAGCGGGTCACCAGCAGCTTCGCGTCTCGGTCATGGTGCAGCAGCTGCGGGCCGTGTCCCGTGCTGGACCAGGGGCTGAGCCAGTGCAGGTGTGCGTGGATCTCCCGAGCCAGGTGGTGGTCCCTGGGCCCGGCGGCCTTGACGATGCAGCGGGTGCCGTCGGCAGCGAGCACGTCCAGCACTGTGGTGGCCACCAGACCCCAGCTCAGGTCCGCCTGCACCTGCATACCGGGTAGCCAGGCGGCCAGCAGCTCGCGCTGGCGGAGGGGAAGCGGCGTCAACAGTTCGGCGGACACCTCAGTGATCCTAGTGCGGGGCGGAAAAGGAGTTGGTGAGCGCCGCCGTCGGCGGTCTACGGTGAGCTATGGCAACGACCCGGCTCGCCCGACCCGACGACCTGGACGCGCTGCGCGCCCTGGACCCCTGGCCCAGCGAGAAGTCCTGGAACCGGCTGATCGCGGGTGGCGAGGTGATGGTGCTCGAGGAGGGGAGCGCCGTCGTCGGCATGCTGCACTACGCAGTGCTGTGGGCCACGGTGCCGTTCCTCTGCCAGATCACCATCGCCGAGGAGCACCGCGGCAAGGGGCACTCTCGGCTGATGATCGGCGCTCTGGCCGACCATCTGCGCGAGGAGGGCTACGTCGCCCTGCTCAGCTCTTCCCAGACCGACGAACCGCAGCCGCAGGCCTGGCACGTGCACCTGGGCTTCACCTCGAACGGCATCCTGGAGAACATCGAGGACGAAGGCATCGGTGAGGTCGTCTTCCGGCTCATGCTCACCGAGGACTGAGCCCGACCGCAGCACGGCCGGAGAGGTTCAGGCAGCCACCGGCGGGCCGAAGTCGTCGGCGCTGGCAGCTGCCCACGCGGGAGCCCAGTGCGGTGGCGCCTCGTCCAGCAGCTGCCCGGGCTGCAACCAGTCGTAGAGCTCGGCGTAGGAGGCGGTCTCGGTCTCGGTGACGTTGCGGCGGAGCATCTGCGGGGTGAGCTCATCCGGGTGGTGCACACCCATCGCCGCCATGATCTTCGCCGCCTCGGCCACGGTCGCCTGCTGGTAGCGGGCCGCCCGCAGGCTCTTGTCGCCCACGTCCAGCGCCCGGCCGCGCCGCGGGTCCTGCGTGGTCACGCCCACTGGGCAGGTGTCGGTGTGGCAGCGCTGGGCCTGGATGCAGCCGACCGACATCATCATCGCCCGGGCCGCGTTGGTGTAGTCCGCGCCCTGGATCAGCCGCTTGACGATGTCGTTACCGGCCGCGACCTTCCCGGAGGCGCCGACCTTCACCTTCGCCCGCAGCCCGGTGCCCACCAACGCGTTGTGCACGGTGATCAGGCCCTGGGTCAGCGGCATGCCGACATGGTCCTCGAACTCCAGCGGTGCCGCACCGGTACCACCCTCCGACCCGTCCACGATGATGAAGTCCGGGGCGGTACCCACCGCCAGCATCGCCTTGCAGATCGCCAGCACCTCCACCTGCGAGCTCACGCACAGCTTGAACCCGGCCGGTTCCCACCGGCCAGCTCCCGCATCCGGGCGATGAACTCCACCAGCTCGGTGGGGGTGGCGAACACCCGGTGCGCCGAGGGGCTCACGCACTTCTGCCCCTGGGGCACCTGCCGGATGCGGGCGATCTCGGCTGACACCTTCGGCCCCGGCAGCACCCCGCCGATTCCCGGTTTAGCACCCTGGCTGAGCTTCAGCGAGACACACTTCACCTGGTCCTTGGCGGCCACCGCGGTGAACTCCTCCGGGTCGAAGTCGCCTTCTGGGGTGCGGGTGCCGAAGTAGCCGGTGCCGATCTCCCAGACCAGGTCGCCGCCGTGCTCCTCGTGGTACGGCGAGAGGCCGCCCTCGCCGGTGTCCTGGGCGAAGCCACCGAGCGCGGCGCCCTTGTTCAACGCGCGTACCGCGTTCGCCGACAGCGCCCCGAAGCTCATCGCGGACACGTTCAGCAACGACATCTCGTACGGCCGGGTGCAGTCCGGCCCGCCGATGCGCACCCGCGGCGGTTCAGCGGGCTCGGGCACCGGGGTGATGGTGTGCACCAGGTACTCATACCCGGGGCGGTTCACGTCCCGCTCGGTGCCGAACGCCTGCTCACCGTGGATGCCCTTCGCCCGCTGGTAGATGATCGAGCGGATGTCCCGGTCGTAGGGGCGCCCGTCCCAGTTCCGCTCGATGAAGTACTGCTGCAGCTCCGGGCGCAGCCCCTCCAGCAGGTAGCGCAGGTGCCCGATCACCGGATAGTTCCGCAGCACCGAGTGTCGACGTTGCAGCAGGTCGTAGGCGGCCAGACCGCCGAGCGCCGCTCCAGCCGCACCCAGTGCGGAGAACAGTGTGGGACGTGTGGGCATCGATGCTCCCTGGGTCGAACAGACACCGCCAGGTGGTCGGCGTACGGCCCCATCGTGTCGCCGCGACGCACAGCATGCAGGTCGACGCGCTGTCCGCAGGCTGATCAGCCCGGTACGGCCGGGAACCGGGACAGTAAACTCGGCTGCTGCAGCGGCCGTACTCGACGTACGTGCTCAGCGCTCGCAGTCCGCCCGACCAGCACGAGCGTGAACGGCTACCCGCCGGCCTCTTCCACTGACCGACGAACGGAGCCCACCCATGTCCACCGGGTCCCCGGCGCGACCGCAGGGTCCACCCACCGACCACCCGGCCCACTCGGTCCGAGCTGCACTGCGCTCGCCGCGGATGCTGCGCACCGAGGTGCTCGGTGGTCTGGTGGTCGCGCTCGCCCTGATACCCGAGGCGATCTCGTTCTCGCTGATCGCCGGGGTCGACCCACGCGTGGGCCTGTTCGCCTCGTTCACGATGGCGGTGACCATCGCGTTCACCGGCGGCCGGCGGGCGATGATCTCCGCAGCCACCGGTGCGGTCGCCCTGGTGGTAGCGCCGCTCACCCGCCAGTACGGGCTCGACTACCTGGTCGCGACCGTGCTGCTGGCCGGCGTGCTGCAGATCGTCCTCGGTCTGCTCGGGGTGGCGCGTCTGATGCGGTTCATCCCGCGCAGCGTGATGATCGGGTTCGTCAACGCGCTGGCCATCCTCATCTTCATCGCCCAGCTGCCGCACCTGTTCAACGTCCCGTGGCAGGTGTACCCGCTGGTGGCGGCCGGGGTGGGGATCATCGTGCTCTTCCCGAGGGTCACCAAGGTGGTGCCCGCGCCGCTGGTGGCGATCGTGCTGCTCACCGCCGTGGTCGTGCTGCTCGGGATCCACGTGCCGACGGTCGGGGACCAGGGCGAGCTGCCGGAGAGCCTGCCGACGCTGTTCGTGCCCGATGTGCCGCTCACCCTCGAGACGCTGCAGATCATCGGCCCGGTGGCGCTGGGAGTAGCGGTGGTGGGTCTGCTGGAGTCGCTGATGACGGCCAAGCTCGTCGACGACATCACCGACACCCACTCGGACAAGACCCGGGAGACCTGGGGCCAGGGCGTGGCGAACATCGTCACCGGCCTGTTCGGCGGCATGGGTGGCTGCGCGATGATCGGCCAGACGATGATCAACGTGAAGCAGTCCGGCTCCCGTACCCGGATCTCCACGTTCTTGGCCGGCGTGTTCCTGCTCATCCTCGTGGTCGTGCTCGGTGACGTGGTCGCAGTGATGCCGATGGCTGCCCTGGTGGCGGTGATGATCATGGTCTCGGTCGGCACGTTCGACTTCCACAGCGTGCACCCGGCGACGCTGCGGCGCATGCCGCTCAGTGCCACAGTGATCATGGTCGTCACCGTGGTGGCCACTGTGGTCACCAGCAACCTGGCGATCGGGGTGCTGCTCGGGGTGGTGGTGGCGACCTTGTTCTTCGCCCGTCGCGTCGCGCACTTCACCGAGGTGGTCGACGTGACCCGCCCGGACGAGGAGACCCGGGTGTACGCGGTGCGGGGTGTGCTGTTCTTCGCCTCCAGCAACGACCTGGTCTACCAGTTCGACTATGCCGGCGACCCGCAGCAGGTGATCATCGACCTGTCCGAGGCGCAGATCTACGACTCCTCGACCGTGGCGGCGCTGGACGCGATCGAGCTGAAGTATGCGCAGAAGGGCAAGGACGTGCAGATCGTCGGGCTGAACGAGGCGAGCCTGGCCTGGCACCGACCCCTGACCGGTCGTCTCGGCGCCGGCGAGTAGCCCGACCCTCAGCGGGCCGCGGGCCGACCTGCGCCTTCGAGGGCTTTCCGGAGCGGCCGGTGCACCGGCCGCTCCACGAACCGGTGCACCAGCCACGCCATCAGCAGCGAGAGCGCCACGGCCGCTGTGAGGGTGAGCCACTTGCCCAGCACCGGGTGCAGCACCTGGATCAGGGTCCAGCCGAAGTACTCGTGCAACAGGTACAGCGGATAGGTGAGCGCACCCAGGAACGTCAGCACCTGCCAGTCCAGGTCCCGCACCGCTGGGACCAGGGCCACGGCCGCCACCGCCGCGATGGTGCCCAGCACCACCAGGCTGAAGAGCAGCGCGGAGGTGTGCTCACCACTGGCGACGGCGTCGATCACGTGGATCTTGTGCGTCGCCCCGACCAGCATCGCCTGGGCAGTGTTCAACCCCACCAGCGCCCACCGCTGCCAGGTGTGCCCGTCCCGGAAGATGACGTACAGCACCATCCCGGCCGCGAACAGCGGTGCCCAGCTGAGCGCCGTGGCCCGGGCGTCCACGTGCGGCACGGTCATCACCAGGACGGTGCAGACCAGGGGGAGGGCGAACGCCACGGTCAGCACCCGCCGTCGGGTGATGCCCAGGAACGCCATCACGAGCATCAGCAGGTAGAACTGCATCTCCACCCACAGGGTCCAGTACACGCCGTCCACGCTCGGTATCCCGAACGGTTCGTGGAACATGGTGAGGTTCGCCAGCACCTCCCGGATGCTGCGGCCGGAGAACGCTGGCCACCACCAGCGCAGGGTCGCCGTGGCGAGCACCGCCACCCAGAACGCCGGGTAGAGCCGGCTGATCCGGGAGGCGACGAACTGGCGCGGGCTGCGGCCCCACACCGACATCAGGATCACGAACCCGCTGATGGTGAAGAACAGGTGCACCCCGGCGTAGCCGTACCGGACCACGTGGGACAGCGCCGGGAACACCTCGTGCGGCAGCTGGGCGCCCCACCGGCCATGGTCGCGCGTGGTGAAGTGGAACAGCACCACGGCCAGCGCGGCCAGCAGGCGCAGGGCGTCCATCGCCCGCAGACGGCCGCGCCGCTGCACAGGGGTGGGCGTACGTGAGGTGGTGGCGGTCGGGTTGGTCACTGCCTTCGAACGTAACGCGCTTTCCTGGTCATCGCCTGGGCAAGACCTGGATGCCGGGCCGAACGGTATCGGCAGATCGACCAGCTGCACGCCGAGGCCCTGGAGCCGTCGGCCGGTGACAGCGCCGCCACCCAGGAGCTGGCGATTGCTCGCAGCGCCCTGGGCGAGGGGCTGATGATGCGCCACCTGGCCGACCCGGAGCACGTGAGCCACGAGGTGATCGAACCGACCCCTCGCAGTAGCCCCATTCGTTCCACGTCGTACCCTCGACCTGTGCCCAGCACCTTCACCCTCGAGACCCGGACCCAGCACGCTGCCGACCATCTGTTCGACGTCTCGCTGAGCATCGACGCTCACCTGGGATCGATGAGCGGGTCCGGCGAGCGGGCGGTCGGCGGCGTCACCAGCGGGCAGATCGGGCTCGGCGAGCAGGTCACCTGGCGGGCACGGCACTTCGGGATCTGGTTCACCATGACCTCTCGCATCGAGGAGCTGGAACGTCCGCACCGGTTCGTCGACAGTCAGGTGAGCGGTCCGTTCCGGTCCTTCGTGCACGAGCACACGTTCCAGGACCTGGGCGGGAGCACGGTCATGGTCGACACCATCACCCTCGCCGCGCCGGCGGGCGGCCGGCCCGCGGAGGCGCTCGTGCTCGTGCCCTACATCCGGCACCTGGTGCGCGCGCGGAACGACTACCTGCTGGCTGTGCTTGACGGCGGTGCCCACTGAGCTCGACGGCGGTGCCGCTGGGCGGCTGGCAGGGAGCGCTCCAACGCGTCGCCCACACGATCTTGTGCAAATGTCCGTACGACCGGACATGGATGCGCTAGTCTGTATGGTCGAGGCGCAGCACGGTCGACCATGACGGTCGGCCGGAACACTTCGGGCCCCGCCACGGCGATCTCGGACCAGGCGGAACCCGGCGGACGAGGAGGTACGCCGTGAGAACACATCGTGTGGTCGCCGCAGCTGCGGTGGCGTTTTCCGCAGCACTCGCACTCGCCGGATGCGTGCAGCAGTCACCCGGAGCCGCCGGGGGCGACGCCGACGCCTCCGGCGACGGGTCCGGGACGTCGCTGACGGTCTTCCTGAGCACCGACACCAACATCCAGACGCTCTGGGAGGACTCCCTCATCCCGGCGTTCGTGGAGGAGAACCCGGACTACAGCGTGGACGTGCAGCTGGACCTGCACGGTGAGCACGACTCCCAGACCATCGCCAAGCTCACCAGCGCCACCCAGCAGGGTGAGGACCCGGGCTACGACCTCGTCGACGGCGGCTTCGTCACCCAGGTGGCCGAAGCCGGGCTGCTGACCGAGGTCAGCGCTGAGGACATCGCTGGTCTGGAGACCGTCGGGGAGAACATCCTCGAGGCCGGGGGCCCCGGGTCGATCCCGTACCGGGCTTCCTCGGTGCTGCTGGCTTACAACACCGACGAGGTGAGCGAGCCGCCGCAGACCCTGGACGAGCTGCTGCAGTGGATCCGGGACAACCCTGGACGGTTCACCTACAACACCCCCGACTCCGGGGGCTCCGGACAGTCCTTCGTGGCCACGGTGCTGGACCACTACGTGCCGGACGACGTGAGCGAGCAGATGGTCACCGGCTACCACGAAGACCTGGAGAGCCACTGGGACGAGGGCTTCGACGTGCTGCGCGACCTCAACCCCTACATCTACCAGGAGGGGGTCTACCCCAACGGCAACGCCCAGGAGCTGGAGCTGCTGGCCAGCGGCCAGATCTGGATGGGCACGGTGTGGTCCGACCAGTTCATCACCGGTCAGGAGCACGGGCAGATCCCGGAGAACATCGACTACACCCAGATCTCCGACCCCTCCTTCACCGGTGGCGCCTCCTATCTCGGTATCCCCGCGACCTCTCCGGACCAGGAGGGCGCGCTGGTGCTGGCGAACTGGTTGCTCAGCCCGGAGGCCCAGGCGATCATCGCGGACAGTGTCTCCGGTTACCCGGTGATCGAGCTGGACCAGCTGCCCGAGGACGTGCAGTCGATGTTCGCCGACGCCAATGTCGACGATCTGCGGTTGCCGTACTTCTCGCAGATGAACGAGGACCTGAACCGGCTCTGGGCCGAGCGGGTGCCGCAGTAGTGGCCGGGACGGACCCAGACCGGTACCGGACGGCCGGCAGGTAGCGATGGCGAGACTGGTAGCAGCGAAGACGACCAAGGCGGGCCGCAGGCCACCTGCTGGTGAGCAACGGTCCACCCTGGGCTTCTTCATGGCGCTGCCGCCGATCCTGCTCATCGTGCTGGTGGTGGGCGTCCCGATCGTGGCCGCCCTGCTGTTCAGCCTCGGCTTCACCGGTGGGCTGAACTCGGTGGTGGCCACGATCGGCCTGAACGTGCACGAGGCCGAGCACTGGTGGGGCACGCTGGCCGCCTACCAGGACGTGTTCACCAACCCGATCTTCCTGCGCGACCTGGGCGTGACCATCCTGGTCACCCTGATCAGCGCCACGATCGTGCTGGTGATGGCGATGGGCATCGGCCTCTACCTCAAGCTCCGCGGTGGGTGGGCCGCGAAGATGCTCTCCGCCCTGGGTGTGGTGCCGTTGTTCATCCCGGTGGTGATCGCCTCCTGGGCGGTGCTCACCTTCTACTCCGCGGACGGTTTCATCCGCAGCGTGTTCGCACAGGTCGGGCTGGAGGGACCGGTGTGGGGATACACCGTGACGGCGATCGTCATCGGGTCGGTCTGGCACACCCTGCCGTTCGCGGTGCTGATGGTCGCCTCCGGTCTGCAGTCCATCCCGGACGCGATGATCGAGGCCGCCCGGGATGCCGGGTCGGGGTTCCTGCGGATCGTGTTCACCATCATGATCCCGATGGCGTTCGTGCCGATCGTGATCGCCGGTACCTTCACCGCCATCGAGGTGATCGGCTCGTTCACCGTGCCGTACTTCACCGGGCCGAACGCGCCGAACATGCTCGGGGTGGAGCTGACCAGCTACTTCACCTCCTACAACCGTCCGCAGCAGTCGATCGTGATGGCGTTCACCGTGTTCGCCGCCGCGTCCGGGATCGGCGCCTTCTACGTGTGGGCGAACTTCCGCAGCGCCAAGCGGGAGGGGAGGGTGTGATGAGCAGCGAGGAGACCACCGCGCAGGACCAGGTAGCGCCGCTGGCCGCCGGCCCGGGCCCGGCGCACCCGCAGCGCCTGGGCAGCACGAGGCCGGCCAGCAGCGGCCGGGTGACGGCGGTGCTCGGCCGGATCGTGGTGACCGTGTTCGTGCTCTTCATGGTGGTGTTCATCCTCGGGCCGCTGCTGTGGTTGGCGGTCCGCGCGTTCGCCTCCGGGTGGACCTACCCGAACCTGCTTCCGGACGGGTGGACGCTGCGTTGGTGGCGCACCGTGTTCGAGGACGCTCAGCTGGGTGCGGCCGTGCAGAACTCCCTGGTGATCTCTCCGCTGGTGGTGCTCATCTCGGCGGTCATCTGCCTGCCGGCGGCCTACGCGTTCGGGCGGTACTCCTTCTTCGCCCGGAAGACCTTCCTCATCGGCCTGTTCGCCACCAACGCGTTCCCGAAGATGGGCCTGTTCGCCGCCCTGGCCTCGCTGTTCTACGCCCTGCACCTGATGAACACGGTCGCCGGCATCCTGGTGGTGCAGATCCTGGGCACTGTGGTGTTCATGACCTGGATCCCCGCTGCCGCCTTCGCCGCCGTGCCGCGCAGCCTGGAGGAGGCCGCCCGGGACGCCGGTGCCAGCAAGGCCCGCGTGTTCTTCACCATCACCCTGCGGATGGCGCTGCCGGGCATCCTGGTCGCCGCGATCATGTCCTTCCTCGCTGCTTTCGACGAGGCGCAGGGCACCTACCTGGTGGGCGCTCCGGTGTACTTCACCATGCCCACGGAGATGTACTCCCTGGTGCTGAACTACCCCAAGCAGGTCGCCGCCGTCTTCTCCATCCTGATGTCCATCCCCTCCCTGGTCCTCATGCTGGCCGCCCGCAAGCACATCATGGGCGGTCAGCTCGCCGAGGGCTTCCAGATCCGTTAGCGAGCAGGAATGACCGCACCGCGCCAGACCGCCGAACGTGACGACACCGCTGCGCCCGACCCGGACGACGGGACCGGCCTGCGCATCCGTGGCCTGCACAAGGTCCTCGGCGGCCGCACGATCATCGAGGACCTGGACCTGTCCGTGGCCGAGGGAGAGCTGGTCGCCCTGCTCGGCCCCTCCGGCTGCGGGAAGACCACCACGCTGCGGATGATCGGCGGGTTCCTGCACCAGGACGCGGGCACGATCGAGGTCGCCGGGCGGGACGTCAGCTCTCTGGGTGCCGAACGCCGCCCGAGCGCCATGGTGTTCCAGAACTATGCGCTCTGGCCGCACATGAGCGTGTTCAAGAACGTGGCCTTCCCGCTGAAGATCCGCAAGCTGGGCAAACCGGAGATCGCCGAACGGGTGGACCGGGTCCTGGAGATGGTCAGCCTGCTGCACCACCGGGACTCCCGACCCGGCCGGATCTCCGGCGGCGAGCAGCAGCGCGTCGCGCTCGCCCGCGCGATCGTGCAGGAACCAGACCTCCTCCTGCTGGACGAGCCGTTGTCCAACCTGGACGCCAAGCTGCGGGTGAAGGTGCGCGAGGACATCCGGGAGATCCAGCAGCGGCTGGGCATCACCACGGTGATCGTCACCCACGACCAGGACGAGGCACTGTCCATGTCCGACCGGGTCGCAGTGATGAACGCCGGCCGGATCGAGCAGTACAGCTCCCCGGGGGAGCTCTACGCCAGCCCGCGCACCTCGTTCGTGGCAAACTTCATCGGCAGCCTGAACAGCATCGAGGGCACCTTCAGCCGCGGTGAGATCCACCCGCGGGTCGACGGCGATGCCGGTGAGACCGTCTGCATCCGCCCGGAGGACGTGCAGTACTCCACTGAGGCGGTGCCCGGCAGCCTGCCGGCGACAGTGGAACGAGTGATCCCACGCGGACACTTCCACGAGCTGATCCTGCGCCGCAGCGACGCCACCCTGCGCAGCTTCGCCTCCGGTGAGCCCCCACCGGTCGGTGCCAGCGGCCACGCCCGCATCGGCCGGGCGATGATCTTCTGCGAGGACCTCCTCGTGCGCACGGAGAAGCTGTGACCGCCCCGGTGAGCACCGCCGTCGACCGCACCCGGACCAAGGCGTGCGCCCACCGCGGCGACAGCGCCCGGGAACGGGAGAACACCATCCCGGCGATCCGCTCGGCGATCGACCACGGTGCCGACTACGTGGAGATCGACGTGCGCCTGAGCGCCGACGGGCAGGTGGTGGTGCTGCACGACCCCAGCCCGGCACGGTTGTGGGGGCTGGACCAGGACGTCATCGACCTGACCTGGGCCCAGCTGCGCGAGCTTGGCGACGGCCAGGTGCGCATCCCGCTGCTGGCCGAGGTGCTCGAGCTGTTCCGGGACTCGGGCGCCACCCTGCTCATCGACATGGACGAGACCGCACCAGCGGCGCCGGCGCACCAGGTGGTGGCCGCTGCCGGTATCCCGGTGGCCTGGTGCGGGGACCTCGCGGCGATGCAGATCCTGCGCGACCTGGACCCGCACACCGAGATCTGGATGCCGTGGGACCGGGCCGTCCCGCCCCGCCCCGAGGACCTCGCCGACCTGCGACCGACCTACGTCAACCTCTCCTTCGCCTGGGCGACCAGCACGATGGTGCAGGCGATCCACGACCTCGGCCACCAGGTGGCCACCTGGACGGTGGACGACGAGCACGGGATGCGCTGGGCGCTGGAGCTCGGCGTGGACTGCCTCACCACCAACCGGCTGTCCCACTTCCAGCAGGTACGGGACGCCGCTACCATGACCGCCCCCGCCGCCACGGCGAGGGACGAGGCCGACGCACCATCCGCCGTCGACACCGGCGCAGTGCTGGCCACCGCGCGTGAGCTCGGCGAGTGGGCGATCGACGTGACCCGGTCGATGGACCCGGGCTCGATCGAGACCAAGCAGGGGCCGGCCGACCTGGTCACCGAGGTGGACACCGGGATCGAGCGGCACGTGCGGGATGTGGTCGGCCGGCGGTTCCCGCACTTCCGGTTCGTCGGGGAGGAGCTGGGCGGGGACGCTGCTGACGGGCTGCCGTGCTGGTATCTCGACCCGGTGGACGGCACCACGAACTTCGCCAACGGTCTGCCCTGGAGCTCGTTCTCCCTCGCCCTCGTGGTCGACGGCGTGCCTGTGGTGGGGGTGGTGGCCGACCCGTGGCGTGGTGAGGTGTTCGAGGCGGTCGCCGGCCGTGGTGCCCGCCTGAACGGGGAGCTGCTGCGCATCCCCGTCGCGACCGGCGAGGGGGACCCGCTCAGCGGCCGGGTGGTGTCCACCGAGCTTGCCGGTCACCTGCCCTGGCCGGGGATGCTCGGACTGCTGGAGGCGCTCGGCCGGCGGGACTGCACGATGCGGATCATGGGCTCGGGCACGCTGACCCTCACTGGGGTGGCCGCCGGCCGCGGCGTGGGGTCGGTGATCGGTTCCTTCGGGCCGGTGGACCACCTGGCGGCGGTGCTGATCGTGACCGAGGCCGGAGGCACGGTGCTGGACACCAGCGGGGAGCCGAACCTGTTTCCCGCCGCCGGCGGCATCCTCGCTGCTGCCCCGCACGCCGCCAGCGCGCTGTACGACCTCTGGCAGGAGACGCTGCCCGGGGAGTGAGCGACCGGCTCCGGCAGCCCTACGCCGCAGGAGCCGGTCGCCCCGGATGCGCTCAGACCAGCGAGACCCGCCGGTTCCAGGAGCGCACGCTCCAACCGATGCACACGGCGGTGATCACCAGCAGCGCCGGCAGGAACCCGAGCGGCATCACGTCAGCGGTGCTGCTCGTGCCTTCTGCCATCTCGGCGAACAGGTCGAAGCGGACCAGGCCCAGGCGGTCGCCGTCCATCCCGACCGCCAGCGGTACGGCGGCGAAAGAGGCGAAGACCAGCACCTGGGTGGTCAGGTACAGGCCCAGCCAGACCAGCACCGGGCCGGCGAAACCCAACCGGTTCAGCGGCGCCTGGCTGCCGACGGAGACGGCGAAGAAGTACTGCGCGGGCCAGATGATGATCATCAGGACCAGCGCGATGATGCCGGCGGTCACGCCCGCAGGGCCGGCGACGTCGTTCAGCGTCACCCACGCCTCGCGCACCGAGGTCAGCACGGAGGCGCCCTGCCCGCCGTTGCCCGCCGCCACCAACGGTGCGACCGCCAGCAGGATGCCGATGCTGAGCGCGGCACCGGCCAACGAGACCAGCCAGGCCCAGAGCGTCTTGGCCCAGTAGATCTTCGCACCCTTCACCGGCAGGGTCTGGGTGAGGTAGCCGGTGCGGCCGTAGCCGGAGCGCCAGTAGGCCGCGGTCAGCATGAACTGGCAGACCGGGACCAACCCGATCACCGCGACCACCCCGACCATCAGTCCCACCTCGGCCAGCAGCGGCCACCCGGTGGCGGCGAGCAGCGCGCCGGTGAGGGAGAGCAGCACTGCGACGCCGGCGATCAGGGCGAGCTTGTCGTAGGTGCGCAGGACTTCGTGCTTGAGCAGGGTGATCATGAGCGGTACACCTTTCGGAAGATCTGCTCGAGGCTGGCGTCGTGCTCGGCGCGCAGGTCGTCCACGTCTCCGGTGAGCAGCACCCGGCCGTGACGCATCATCACCACGGAGTCGAGAGTGGTCTCCAGGTCGTGCACGAGGTGGGAGGCGATCAGCAGCAACGAGTCCGGTTCCAGGTTGCCCAGGATGCCGTCGAGGATGCCCTCCCGAGCAGCGGGGTCCACCCCCGAGATCGGTTCGTCGAGCAGGAACACGCGAGCCTTGCGAGCCATCGCCAGGGAGATCTGCACCTTCTCCCGCATGCCCTTGGACATCTCCTTCAGCCGCATCTGGCTGTCCAGGCCGAAGAAGTCGATCAGACCGGTTGCCTTCGTCCGGTCGAAGTCGGCGAAGAAGTCCTCGAACAGCCCCAGGCAGTAGGAGACCCGTACCGAGTCCGGGAGGGAGCTGGCATCGGGTAGGTAGCTGACCAGGGCCTTGGACTCGGGGCCGAGCCGGTGCCCGGCCAGCCGGACGTCTCCGGTGTGGTCGGCGTACACCCCGGCGAGGACCTTCAGCAGGGTGGACTTGCCGCACCCGTTCTCGCCGAGCAGGCCGACGATCCGGCCGCCGGAGAGCTCCAGGTCGAGCCCGTCCAGTGCAGTGCGGTTGCCGTAGCGGACGGTCAGGTCACGGACGCTGATCAGGGGGGTCTCAGCCGTCATGGTCGGTTCCCTCTCCTGCCACGTGGTCGCTGTGGTTGTCATGGCTCCATCTCTCCTCGATCAGTCGTTGCGCCTGAGCCGCGCGCATCCCCAGTCCCCGGGCGCGGTGGACGAAGTCGTCCGCTGCTCCTTGGGCGAGCTCGGCCCGGAGGTGGTCGATCCGTGTCTCGTCGGAGGTGACGAACCGGCCTGCGGTGCGTTCGGATCGGCAGAGCTGCTGGCGGTCCAGCTCTGCCAGTGCCCGCTGCACGGTGTTCGGGTTGACGCCCAGCTCGCCGGCCAGCTCACGGACGCCGGCGATCCGCCCGCCCGGTGCCCACTGGCCGGTGACGATCCGCCGGGAGAACTCGGCCACGAGCTGTCCCCAGATGGGGGAGCTGGTGTCGAACTCCATGCGGCGCCTCCGTGTATTGCTGTATTAAGTGATTAGTACAGTGACACACGTAGGGGCGGGGTGTCAACTGCAGATGAGAGGGCTCTCATCATCCGTTCATGGGCACCTCATCCACACTCGTGATCCTCGTCGGCACAGGAGGTCGCGCAGCGGCCGTATCGGCGACCTGGAGGTTTCTCGTGCTGCACCCACAGCAGACAGCGCCGCGACGACGCATCGCGCTCTATTCCCACGACACCCAGGGTCTGGGCCACGTGCGGCGGAACATCTCCATCGCCTCCGCCCTGGTCGAGGCCAACCCGGCCACCGACGTGCTGCTGCTCACCGGCGCCCCGGAGGCCGCGGCTCTGCCCCTGCCGGCGAACACCGAGATCATCACCCTGCCGACGCTGCACAAGGACGTCACTGGCAGCTACCGGCCGAAGATCCTGGGCCTTCCGCTGGCCGAGCTCCTGCACGTCCGCGGGCAGGTCGTGGCAGCAGCCCTGGACACCTTCGCCCCCGATCTGTTCGTGGTCGACAAGGCGGTGCGCGGCGTGCACGGCGAGCTGGACCAGGCACTGCAGGCGCTGCGCGGCACCAGCACCACAGTGGTCCTCGGGCTGCGGGACGTGCTCGACTCCCCGGCAGCCACTGTGCCGGAGTGGGAGGCCACCGGCGCCACGGCGGCGATCCAGGACTACTACGACGAGGTGTGGGTCTACGGCGACCCGCAGGTGTTCGACGCCGCTGCCGCCTACGACTGGCCCTGGGCGGTGCGCCGCAAGCTCGTCTACACCGGCTACCTGGCCGACCACCGCCCCGACTACCTGCCGCCGCGCAGCCACCCCAGCGGCGCCGCGGACGGGCTGCTGGTCCCGACCGAGCCGTACGTGCTCTGCCTCGTCGGTGGCGGCCAGGACGGCGCCAGCCTCGCCGAGACGTTCGCGCGCAGCGACCTGCCCCCAGGACACCGCGGGGTGCTGGTCACCGGCCCGTACATGGGCCAGGAACAACGCCGCCACCTCGAGGAGATCGTCCGCACCCGCCCCGGGCTGACCGTGCACGGCTTCACCCCACGCACCCACGAGCTCATCGCCGGTGCGGCTGCCGCAGTGACCATGGGCGGCTACAACTCCGTCTGCGAGCTGCTCGCCGCCCGGTGCGCGGCGCTGGTCGTGCCCCGCACCGTGCCCCGGATGGAGCAGGCGGTGCGCGCGGAGGCTCTGACCCGGCTGGGCTGGGTGGACACGCTGTCCCCGGCCGAGCTCCACCCCGCCCGGATCACCGCCTGGCTGGGCCAGGCGGTGACCCGGTCCCGCCGCCGGCTCGGCCGGATCGACCTGGACGGTCTGCTCCACCTGTGCCGGCGCACCGATGCCCTGCTCACCCCCTACCTCGTGGAGGCCGATC
>Ga0209487_1000222_pt1 | contig 51689 bp, 60 predicted proteins | sample Poulit2012_FD_187524 | JGI IMG/M metagenome (GOLD analysis project Ga0209487, IMG submission 187524) | Agricultural soil microbial communities from Georgia to study Nitrogen management - Poultry litter 2012 (SPAdes) (version 2) | ecosystem: Environmental > Terrestrial > Soil > Agricultural land... | reverse complement strand
CTTTCAAGCTATTTAAGGAGAATAAATAATTTCAACGTCGTGATCGTCATCGTCGTCATCATCTTCCATAGCTGCTTGACGCTGCAATCGTCGTTGCGCTTTTTCATGCTGCACTTGCTCGCGCGCTTCCTCCTCGAGCAATTTTCGTAATGCTTCCTGCTCTTCTCTGAACTCGGGGTCTTCTGCCTCGCGCAAACGACGCTCTTCAATGGCGTTCATTAGCGCATACACCAACTCTTGCGTGCCCTCTCCAGTGGCGGCAGAAATACGAAAAATCTGCCCGCGCCAATTTAAGCGCCCAAGAATATCGTCACACAACTCTTGATGCATTTCAGCTGGAATTAAGTCTAACTTATTCAATACCAACCAGCGCTCCTGTGCTGCGAGCGCAGGGGAAAAACTTTCTAATTCAGCATCTAGCGCCAGTATATTTTCCACTGGATCGCTACCGTCCACTGGGTCCACATCCACCACATGGAGCAACAGCTGGGTGCGGGCTAAATGCTTTAAAAAACGGATACCTAGCCCCGCTCCTTCGGCGGCACCCTCTATCAGACCAGGAATATCAGCCATCACAAAACTACGATAACGGTCCGCTTTCACTACGCCCAACTGCGGCACTAGCGTGGTAAAGGGATAATCCGCCACCTTAGGCTTCGCAGCTGTCACGGCGCGTATCAAAGTACTTTTACCAGCATTAGGCATACCTAGCAGCCCTACATCCGCTAGTACTTTGAGCTCTAAACGCAAACGACGAGCCTCTCCAGGCGTGCCGGGCGTGGTGCGCCTAGGGGCTTGATTAGTGCTACTCTTAAAACGAGTATTACCCATGCCGCCGCGTCCGCCTTGAGCCACTTTGACACGCTCACCGGGCTCCACCAGGTCAGCAAGCACCTCTTCGATTTCTGCATCAATCACCGTGGTACCCACGGGTACTTTTAGCACTACATCCTCTGCCGATTTGCCCGTGCGCTGTCGCCCTTGACCACCTTCACCGTTTGCAGCTTTATAGAAGCCTTGGTAACGGTAATCGATTAAAGTGTTTAAGTTGTGGTCGGCTTCCACCCACACACTACCACCTTGGCCGCCATCGCCACCATCTGGGCCACCAAACTCAATAAACTTTTCACGGCGGAAACTTAGACAGCCATTACCGCCATTACCTGCTTGTACGCGTATAGCAGCTTCATCAACAAACTTCATTATGCGTGCCCTTGCCCTCAAAGTGGGCGAATACTTTACTCAACGCTCATCATAAAACAAAAAAGCCCCGTCCGGATAACTCCGGCGGGGCTTTTCACACTGAGCCGTTATTAAGCTACGGGTTCAATCGTTACATACTTACGATTGTGTGGGCCCTTCACTTCAAACTTCACTCGGCCTTCTGCCGTAGCAAAAATAGTGTGGTCGCGGCCTAAACCTGTATTGGCGCCGGAGTGGAATTGTGTGCCACGCTGACGAACAATGATTTCACCCGCTTTAACTAGCTGGCCGCCGAAACGTTTAACGCCTAAGCGTTTACTTTCCGAATCGCGACCATTTCGAGTACTACCACCCGCTTTTTTCGTTGCCATCTTTAATATCCTCGCTGCTTGCGTTTATTAGCCGGCGATTCCGGTAATTTTGACTTCAGTGAACCACTGGCGGTGGCCCTGCTGCTTACGGGAATGCTTACGGCGACGTAGCTTAACGATGCGAATCTTTTTATGACGCCCTTGAGCCACCACTTCGGCCGTTACTTTAGCACCCTCAACAAGGGGCTGACCAATATTGATGTTTTCACCGTTGGCTACGAGCAATACCTCATCAAACTCAAGTGTTTCACCAACACCTACTTCGAGTTTTTCAATGCGTAACACATCGCCTTCTTCTACGCGATACTGCTTGCCACCGGTTTTGATGACTGCGTACATACTAATCTCTCTTTGATTAACGTCGTGGTGGCGGTTTCAATAAACGCTTGTAAGCCACTTTGACACTATGGAAATGGGCTAACCCAATGAGGTGCGAAAGTATACGACATAGAACGCTTGACAACAACACTAGAAAGTTTTTTACCCTTGAAGTTTGGCGTCCATGGCGTAATCCACTACACTCAAGCCCTACAACTCTAGGGTTATGTCATCTAACACGATAAATCCTTTTCTTCGCAAATTGCTTTAGCTACTTTTCAGGATCCTTATCCTATGGACTTCAAAGACATAACGGCTGTGGTGGCCGATGACTTCAACGCAGTAGATGCCTATATCACCCACCATCTCAATACCAATGTCCCCCTTATTCGCGAAATTGGCGAGCACATTATTAGCGGTGGCGGAAAACGTTTGCGCCCATTAGTAGGACTGCTCTGTGCCCGTGCTTACGGCTACCAAGGTTCGCAGCATATTGATATCGCCGCCATTATTGAGTTTTTACACACCGCAACCTTACTGCATGACGATGTGGTAGATGAGTCAGATATGCGCCGAGGCCGTCCTACTGCCAACGCTGTTTGGGGCAATGCTGCTAGCGTGCTCGTGGGCGACTTTTTAATTTCTCGCGCTTTTGAACTATTGGTAAAAATCCGCAACTTCCATGTGCTTGATATTTTATCGGCTAGCACCAACGTCATTTCAGAGGGCGAAGTTCTGCAAATGCTTAACAGCCGCAACCCTAGCACCACCGAAGAGCAATACATGCGGGTAATCCACCACAAAACAGCAAAAATGTTTGAATCCGCTGCTGAGACGGGTGCTGTATTAATGGCACAAAACGATCAAGAGGTAGCCCATATTCGTGGCACTTTAGGCGCTTATGGCCGCCATCTCGGCATCGCTTTTCAACTGGTAGATGATGTGCTCGACTACACCGGTGACGCTGAGTTGCTAGGTAAAAACGTGGGCGACGATCTAGCTGAAGGCAAACCTACACTGCCATTAATATACGCCATGCGTGAGGGCACCCCCCAGCAAGCCAAATTAATCCGCCAAGCAATTCTAAATAGCGATGTGGACAAGCTAGACGAGGTCGTGACTATTGTGCAAAAGGTTGGCGGTCTCGACTATACGCAAAAAGCTGCTGAGCACCAAACACAACTCGCTATCGATGCCATTAGCCAGCTTAACCACTCCTCCTATAAAGAGGCTTTAATCCATCTTGCCCACCAAGCGAGTCAAAGGAAGCACTGACAATGCGTTTAATAATGAACATGCGTGTGATCGCGATAAGTGTTGTGATGGTGTTATTACACGGCTGCGGATTAAGTCCGCAACGAGTGGACATCACACCCTCACCACAAGTGGAATATAGTGCTTACGGCGCCAACACGCCTGTGAGCGTTATTGTTAGGGACGAGCGCCCTAACGATGAACTAGGCAGCCGCGGCGGCACCTATCCTGACACTAGTTTGTTATTAATTAATAACGATCTACCCAAAGCAGTATACGAAGCCACCACTAAAGGCCTACACCAACAAGGGTTTAATGTTCTTAATCCCGATGGCCACCAACGTCAACTCACTGTATTTATTGATGAGCTTCTTTATACGCCCGCCGAAGGTACTGTGGTAAACGGCGTTACCATGCAAGCTTTTCTCAGAGCTGAGATACGCCAGCAGGGGGACTTAATTTATAGCAATCGCTATCGCAGCAAAACCGAGCACAGCATGCCCATCACCCCCTCTACGAGCAAAAACGCTGACTTCATCAACAATGAGCTTACCCGCACATTAGAACGCCTACTTAAAGACCAACAGCTGTTAGAAGCACTCAAAGAAGGGCGTTAGTCAGCCTCTTTATCATAATGGCTTAGCCGCTCTCGCAGCGGTCCAAGCCAGCTAGGCTGCTCCCCCTCCCCCCAAGGTCGAGGCTGCCCGCTGCCCCACACAGGGCCGGGCCAGGCTTCATCATCAGTGAACCGCGCCACAACGTGCACATGCAATTGAGGCACCATATTCCCTAAAGTGCCAATATTTATTTTGGCTGCTCCCGTGAGCTTATGTAAATGCTTCGCACAACGGTTTACCACCTTCAGCAGATATTGCTGCTGCTCTTCTGAGAGTTGGTACCACTCGGTAACTTCCTCCAATTTGGGAACCACCACCACCCAAGGGTATCGCTGATCATCCATCCATCGTAGCCACACATGGGCCGTTTCACCGATGGCTCGAGTATCCTTAGCCAAGCGCTCATGCAAATCTGCCATCAACTCCTCCTAATGTTACTCCCAGATTCGGAAGCTAAGTAAAGCATAAACCACAACTAAAGCTAAGAACTTACTTAAAATAGTTTGTCTACTTTGTTCACTCCCTAATTCGGTGACAAATATCCGAACCAATAAATGTCACCTTGCGTCACTTCCTTGCACGCAACACTATTTTTCACCCCACCCCACCGAGATATTTCTAAAACACTGCTGATTTTATCGTCTCAGGGATTGAACTGGTTAACATTTTTGCTGATAGTTCGCTAAAGGGTATAAAGAACAGGGGAAGGGAAATGACGCAGAAGGTAATCGCCATCAACAAAAAAAGGCCCGAGCAGGCGCTCGAGCACTTATGCCGCCTAACCGGCTTAGAGTTTCATACTATGCCGGAATCGTTGGTCAACCCAACACTCCAAGCTTCACAGCCACATACAGCCCCACAAGACAGCGCTCAAGCAACTCTTGAGAGCGCGCCGCAGCAGCAAGTGGGCTAAATCAGTAAGCAGCCACCAGCTTGCTTTGAGTGCTCTGGGGGGCCTGCGCGTCTTGCATGTACAACTCATCCACAGAGAAACGTGCCGCAGCATCAGAGGTAATCAACAATAAAACCATATTTTTTGCCTTCCCAGAAAACTGAAAGGTTGCCTTATTAGAGAGCAACAAGGCGCCGGCACTAGACGCTGTTGCGCTGTCGATCACCACTTCTTTTACGCCCTCTGTATCTTGATAACGAGCAACTAAAGAAAAGCTACCTTGCCCACTGATTACATTAATCCATCCAGCCACGTTATATTGAGCACTCCAAGTTTTAGCTACTTTTTTTCCTGCTAACCAAATGCGCTCAGGCACTTCGGCGATCTGATGTTCTGCCATCTGCTTTTCCTACAAAGTGAACTCAAAACCCATTATAGGGCTCAACCTTACATCCAACCGTGCTAGAGGTCTCGAAGTTCATATCTTCTTGCTTTCTCTAGCACTACGCATGTTTTATTGTCTAACAGCAACAACGCTTATTCTTAGCCTCGTCCACTATTCTACACCCCACAGCGCACAGCTGCTGTCAACCTCAACACACAAAGGACTAGGTTAATGGCTGAAATTACCACACAGCAAGAGATTCAAAACAAAATCAACGAATTTGTTGAGCGCGCCAAGGAAGTAAGTCGCAAAGCTTACCTCGTTGGTCTAGGTGCTTATACCCGTGCTGAAGAAACAGCACAAACCCTCTACAACGATTACGCCACTGCAGGCGCCGAAGAATTAGGCGAAGACGCCGCTAGCAAAGCAAAATCTTTTTTAGCTAGCCGTGGTTTGCTTGCCGCATTAAAAGAGCTGCAAGCAACTTTTCCGGCCAAGCGCCAAGAAGTTTATGAGCGTTGCGTCGAAGCTGGCCGCAAAGAGAAAGCGGAAGCTGCAGACAGTACAAATGAGTTCGTTCTCGCCGCCGTTGGTGCGAGCGTACTAGCCAAGGAAGAAGGCGAAAAGTTCATTGATGAACTAATTGCTGCTGGTGAAAAGCGTAGCGCTTAATCTTGCAGCGGGGCCGCCATCATCCCCTCCTGAGATGGTGGCCCCAACTTTAATGCACCACTACCTCTTCACCAAGATAAACTAACGGCTCTTCGTCGATCACGGCAATAGCCTCAGGCTCTGCAACTGTAAACTGCTGGTGATCTACTAACTGCACAGTATAAGAGTGTAGCAACTCCAAAAACTCTTGTGCGCCCGCCGAATCAGCGTAGTGTTCCGCCTCTTCTTCGGTTTGCCATTGCTGCCACAGCACTAATTGGCCGGGATTTTCCGTTTGCAAATACACCTCATAAGCTAAGCAACCTTTTTCATGCATGATAGCTGCTGCCGCATCCCGTGCTAGCTCCACAACATCTTCTAGATGCTGCATTTTCACCGACAAGGTTGTTTTAAGAATAATCACTCTGAGTTCCGTCGCATTAATAAATTTGCAAGTTGCGCGCACCATAACACAAGCCACGGCTTAGCGCAGGACTGTTTACGGAACTCTGCAGTCCATCATTTTACTAGCAAACACCCCCATCTTTCCGCTATTGTTTATAGAACTTGTGCCATGCATAAGCAACAACCATAAAAAGCGAAAAATTCTTTTCCAATAATAATTATTTTAGATGGACTTATTTTTAAAAGAGGACTCCTATGAACTATTTCGTTACTGGTGCCACCGGTTTTATTGGCCGTTTTGTGGTAGCACGCCTGTTGCGCCGTGATGAAAACGCCCGCGTTTTTGCTCTAGTGCGCGATGGGTCGGAATACAAACTCGACGCTATTCGCAAACGCCTCAACGTATCTGCCGATCGCCTTGTTGCTATTAATGGCGACCTCAACCGCAAGCTTCTCGGCGTTAAAAAACAATGCATAGACGACCTAGCCACCCAGGTCGACCAGTTCTACCATTTAGGTGCTGTGTATGATTTAGGTCAGGATGAAGACACACAAGCCAATACCAACATCGAAGGTACTCGCCAAGCCGTGGCACTCGCTGAAACATTAGGAGCAAAATGCTTCCACCATATGAGCTCCATTGCGGCCGCTGGCTTTTACGATGGTACTTTTACCGAGAACATGTTTGTGGAGGCTGGCGCCCTCACTAATCCTTACCTAGAAACCAAACACAAATCTGAAGCTGTGGTTAGGGAAGAGTGCAATATCCCATTTCGCATTTATCGTCCCGCCATGGTTGTGGGCGATTCCACCACTGGAGAAATTAGCAAAATAGACGGGCCCTACTATTTATTTAAGCTTATCCAGCGCTTACACGATATTTTGCCCGCCTGGATCCCTCTATTAGGCATTGAGGGTGGAATATTTAACGTAGTGCCGGTGGACTATGTGGCCGATGCTTTTATTTTCCTAGCCCATAAAGAAGGTGAAGATGGTAAGTGCTTCCATCTCACTTCGCCGCGCCATTATAGCCTAGGCGAGCTTATTAATATTTTCGCAGGTGTCGCCGACGCGCCCAAGCTTGCGGTGCGCTTGGACAGGAGTGTTATCGATAAAATGCCTGGCTTACTAAAGCGCGGAGTAAGCAAAATGCCTCCTTCGCGTTTTGTCATGTCGCAGCTCTTGGACAATTTAGACATCCCAGAATCGGCGCTACAGTTCCTCACTCTACCCACTCGCTACGCTAGCGATATTACGCAAAAGGCTTTGGCTGGCAGCGGCTTAACCGTGCCTGACTTAGAATCTTATGCGCAGGTACTTTGGGACTATTGGGAAAATCATTTAGACCCAGAACGCGAAGAACGTGAGCTAGCTCAGAAACCTTCTTTAAGCCTAGAAGAAGCCGTACACGATAAAGTCATAATGGTAACAGGCGCCACGTCTGGTATTGGTAAGTCCACCGCTTTGAAGCTAGCACGCGCTGGCGCCAAAGTTATAGTGGTGGCACGAACACCAGAGAAGCTCAGTGAAACACTCGATGAAATCAGCAAGCTCAATGGTGAGGCCCACGCTTATCAGTGTGATGTTTCCGATATGGACAGCTGCGACAAACTGATAGCCGATATTATCAAAGACCACGGGCGAGTTGATGTTTTAATCAACAATGCCGGGCGCTCCATTAGGCGGTCCGTCATCAACACTGTGGATCGTTTCCATGACTTTGAGCGCACCATGCAGCTTAACTATTTTGGAGCGCTAAAGCTTATTATGGCATTGTTACCTAGCATGACAGAGCGCGGAAGCGGTCATATTATTAATATATCCTCCATTGGCGTACTAACTAACGCGCCACGCTTTTCCGCTTATGTTGCTTCAAAAGCTGCCCTAGATGCTTTTAGCCGCTGCGCAGCTTCAGAACTTGCTCACCAAGGGATTAGCTTTACCACAATCAACATGCCCTTAGTACGCACTCCTATGATTGCTCCCACCAAAATTTACAATCATGTGCCTACCATCAGCCCTTCACAGGCTGCAGACATGATATGCGATGCTATTATTCGCAAACCCAAGCGCATCGCGACGCAACTCGGCATCATGGGATCAGTCATGCACTTCCTAACCCCTAAAATCACCGAGACTGTGATGAACAGTGGCTACAAAATCTTTTCTGATTCTGCAGCCGCCCTTGGCAATAATGAAAGTGCTAAAACGGTGCGGGAACAAAAAGCGTTCTCTCGCTTGTTCAAAGGCATTCACTGGTAAACACTGTACCGCCTAAAAAAACCGCATTTTTTTGCATAATTAAGCCGCCCCAAAAATTGTTTGATTTTTGGGGCGGCTTAATAAGTGGGTTTATTTTTTAAAGCTACGCTTGATATTTACTGTATAGCAGCTTCCTTAAATGCATCTGTGGGCGCCTGACGTCCATCAAAAAGATCACTTGCGTTAACCGGCAAAGGCTCAGGCACGAGGCGTTTAAGCTCACCCTTCCGGTTTACCGTAAACTGCATCGCCGTTACCCCAAGATAACGCTGCTGAGTTAGTTCAGCCAAGCGTTGGTTATCTGCCAAAATTGTGGGTCGCAAAAAGACAATCAAATTGCGCTTTTCTTTTACGTCTGTGGTGGATCGAAACAAAGCACCAAGCACAGGAATACTTCCCAGAATAGGTACTTTTTGGACTGTTTTGCGCACGTCATCCTGGATCAACCCGCCCAGCACTATGGTTTCTCCATCGTCCGCTAGCACTGTGGTGTTAATAGAACGCTTACTGGTAATTAAATCCACAGCCGCCGAAGCCCCCGACTGCACCGCTGAAGCTTCTTGCTCTAACACCAACCTTACGGTCCTATCGCCGGCAACGGTGGGGGTCACAGTAAGTGTAATACCAACATCTTCACGCTGAATGGTTTGAAATGGATTGGTACCACCGCCTGAACTGCTGTTAGTATGCTGTCCTGTCACAAAGGGCACATTTTGTCCCACGATAATAGATGCTTCTTGGTTATCTAATGTGAGAATACTCGGCGTTGAAAGCAAGTTAACATCGGTTTCAGAGGACAAGGCTTGCAGGAAACCGCCCCAACGCAAATTACCTCGGCTGTCCGTTTCCCCCCCGCCAATGGTGGCTCCATCCGAAATCTGAGGTGCTGAATTACCCAACACACCCCGCACCACATCATTAACACTCATCCCTACATTTGAAAAATTAGTGCCGCCATAACCATTACGATTATTTCCGCCAGCCCATTGAAAGCCTAAATCCAAGCCCTTATCACCACCGACCTCAACAATTGCGGCTTCAATCAAAATCTGTGCACGACGCACATCAAGTTGGCGCACAATACTTTTCACTTCCTGCATCATAAGTGGCTCAGCACGGATAACGAGCGAGTTAGTGGGAACATCGGGCTGAATAAATGAGCGTTTTTTCCCCTTGCTTTTAGGGTCGTTATCAGCCTCCGCATCTAAGAACCCCCTCAATAGCTCCGCCATTTCTTCCGCATCTGCATGGCTTAAGCGCATCACTTGCACTGAGCCGGTTTGATTAGGTGGCACATCCATCTCGCGCACTAGTTCGACCACGCTGTCACGACTCTTCGCATCACCTCGTACCAATAGCCGATTAGTCCTTTCATCTGCCACTATACTTAAACGGCCCTCACGGTTTGATTTCCCTCTGCCACCGGCTCCTTCCACCGGCACCATCGCCTCAATCAGCTTCAGAACATCAGCTGCCCAAGCATGCTTTAGTGCAACCACCTCAACTTCTTCAGCTTCGCTGCCATCTAAATGGGCTATAATGGTTTCCAAGCGACGAATATTGTTAGCATGATCACTAACGATAAGTGCGTTAGCACTAGAAACTGCAGCAAGATGGCCATACTGGGGCACCAACGGCCTCAACACTGGCACCAGCTCTGATACGGGTGAGTTTTCCACCACTATGACCCGCGTAATAAGCTCCTCACCATCATTGATGCTACTTTCGGTCAGCGGTAAGTTGCTTTGTTTAGCGGTAGTGTTAGGCACTATTTTAATCACGTCTCCGGAAGGCACGGCCGCATAACCATGCACTTGCAGCACTGCTAAAAATAATTCGTAGACTTCTTTCGCGCTTAAAGGGTGGCGAGAAACCACTGTCACATCACGAGCTCGCACGCGCGGGTCAACAACAAAGTTTTTGCCCGTCATGTCGGCAACTTTCTCAATAAAGGCTTGTATCTCCGCATTACGAATATTCACAGTCCAAGCTTTTTCGTTATCCTCAGCCACTGCCAACGGAGCCGTCAGAAGCAACACAGATGCAAAAAAACCAATAAAAAGCCAATGAGTTATTTGTTTTATCATTCTCTAGCCTATGGCGGATAATTTACGGTAAAACGGCGAGTCCCACGCACCACTTCAATGGTTGCTGACCCACTAACTAGCACGTCATTTAAAATGGCAATGTCTTGCTGCTCTTCGCCAAGCGCTTGCCCATTTACAGAAACAATCTGGTCTCCTACACGCAGCCCAACTGCACCAATCAACGCTGCGGGTGCAGAATCACCAATAACATAACCTTCTGCACTAGATTCAGACACGGGTTTCAACCCAAGTTCATTGATAATAATTTGTCGTTGCTGTTGAGGAGAGTCGCCAGGGATTACAAATGCTGCATCCGATGGATTTGCTTTTGTGGTAGGCCTCTGATTTGCCCTACGTGCCGAACGGCGCTCGGGCGTAGTCTCTTCAATCCCTCGCACTTGGCTAACAGTATCCTTTGCACTGAGCTTCCCTTCTTTCATGCGTAATGTCTCATGCTTACCTTGGCGGCGCAAAATTACTCTATCCGCAAGAACTTCAGCAATTTCAACACCGCTAGGTAACTTATCACCAACTCGATACAAATTAGCATCCTTGCCTTTTTCTGCAATCATCGCCACTGCTTGCGCTGCATCCCTGTGTGCAAAAAGCCCCACCAACTCTAAGCTTAAGCGAGTATCCGGTGCTTCTTTTACCTTCTCTTCCACAACAGGTTCAGATTCTTTTGTGCCGAACAGCAGCCAATTCGAAATTTGCTCCGCGGTCACTACTTGTTTTTGCCGTTTTGTCAGCTCTTCAAGGCGATATAAATGCTCCGGCACTGCCACGGAATCGCTTGGGCCCTCGTTATACAGCCAAAATGTATCTACGATCACTTTGGCCAACACCACGAGTAATGCCAATGAAAAAAGCAGTCTCAGCCAATGGTTTATTTTAATTATCACTATCGCCTCTCAGTAACAGGCCGTACTCAGCACTAGCGCTAAACCAGTGTACTGCTGTTCACCATTGATCACTTATTTTAAATACCACGTCGTCAGCTGCTCCACCTTGACTCATACCTAGCAATTGCACCCAGCGGCGATAAACCTGCCACTCAAATATACGACCATTGATACTGCCATCCATGTATAGCTCAGTAGAAGATGAAGCGCGCAGTTCAAGATGGGTAAGCTCTGTGCTCTGGCGATCCATAATTAATTGCAAAGGGCCTACTGTAGCAGAGCCATTAGCCCAGTGAATATGCCCGCCCGAATAATTTATGACACCTTCGGCACTCACACTACCCTCTGAGGTCAACAGCACTTCTTCAAGCTCGCCCAGTAAATTACCATCGGCACCACCCACCGCTAAAGCCAACGCTTCGCTAAAATACTTCACATCGGCATTTAACGCTAAATTTTGGATGGCAAGATTTCCCAACAAGCTCACAGCTATACCACCTTGAGCCTCTAGCGCTGGGCTATCAATCCTAATACGGATCCTAGGCACTGGCAGCGCCTGTTGCAGCCTCCAGCGTACTTTGCCATCCAGCTCCCGCCAACGCCACCTTGCAGTACCTTGCAACAGCTTTCCAGAAACCTTTGTTAGGGATAGCTGTTCACCCGCCAATATATAATTTTGCTCTTTTATAATGACTCGGGCCGGCATAGCTACAATTGCAAAAAACAGCAACGCAATAGTGAACACCAGTATCATCAACCAAGCTCGAGCCATGTGAAAACCTTCTACGCTTATAGTTATCTTTCTTGTCTCATTTGCACGCTATACCTAGAAAGGCACATCATCATCAAAATCAAGCCCACCGCCTTGAGGAGCAGCTGGTGCTTGCTGCGCCATATTTTGGTTCCCATAGGCCTGCTGCGCAGGGGCAGCTTGCGGAGCAGGAGCGCTCTGCTGTTGATAATTATCCTGCGACGCCCAGTCGCCACCATCACTGCCGCCGCGACTATCAAGCATCTGCATATTATTTGCGACAATTTCTGTACTGTATCGATCTTGCCCGCTCTGGTCTTGCCATTTGCGCGTGCGAATACTGCCTTCAATATATACTTTGCTGCCCTTACGCAAATACTGGGCCGCCACCTCTGCCAATCGATTAAATAGCACTACACGGTGCCACTCTGTGCGTTCTTGGCGTTGATTCGTATTTCTATCAGTCCACGATTCGCTCGTAGCAATGCTAAGGTTAGTCACGCTGCCGCCGCTAGGCATAACTCGGCTCTCTGGATCAGCGCCTAAGTTGCCAATTAGAATAACTTTATTCACACCTCGAGACATATTTCTCTCCTCATCTTTTGAAGCTTTTCTTTCTAACTAGTGTTAACAGGAATTTAATTAACCGCCAATGGCTAACCTCGTCTTTATAGGTAAGCCTTTGCTAGCAAAGTGCTCTCTAATCACCTAAAGTCGTCTTAACAGCGCTAGGAAGTGTAACAGAATCAATCCAACAACATAGAAAACAAAGAAACCACTGAGCATTCGTCACAATCCCGCTAGCTTGCTAGTAAATACTATTAACGTTAGCACTTTTTTGTGCTAATACTATCAGCCAATTCGGTTTACTTTACATTCGGAAGACACAATGAAAACAATAAGTCTCGCTATCTATGGAGCCAACTCCTTACCCAACACTTTATTAAGTGAGTTTTTAGAAAAGCACAGTTATACAGTGCAAACTCATCAAACACCAGAAGCCACATTACACTACCTTGCCGACTCACCAACCCCCTTAGTATTAGTAGACCATGGCACAGCCAATACGGAAGAGCTCGTTTCCCACTGTCTCTCCTCACCAATAGCCAAAAGCGGCAAGTTAGTCTTAGCTGTATTTAATGTGAACGACGATGACACGTTAAGAAAACTTGCACGCCTGCCGCTAGTTAATGGGGTTTTCACCCACGACTGCCCCCAAGACATGCTGCTCAAAGGCGTTGCAGCTGTGCTCGATGGAGAAATATGGTTGCCGCGCTACATACTAGAGGAACACCTTGTGAGGCACAGAGTGCTACGATCTTCAGCCGGCAATGCCGATGCAAATTTAACTGAGCGTGAGGGCGAAATTTTGGGATTGCTCGCCACCGGCGCTCGCAACACAGATATTGCAGATGTGCTTAACCTAAGCCCGCACACAGTTAAAACCCATATTTACAATATCTTTAAAAAAATAAATGCCAGCAACCGAATGCAAGCGGTGAATTGGGCCAAAGAACATCTCAATCTCTACTAAACGTATTGAGGGTCAAGATGATACAATCTTTGCCCTCTATGCATTTTGGTGGCAGATATTCATTTCATGAAAACTATTGCAGTTCGCGGTGCGCGCACGCACAACCTTAAAAATATTGATGTTGATATCCCCCGTGACAAACTTGTTGTCATCACCGGGCTTTCAGGCTCAGGCAAGTCCTCCCTCGCCTTCGACACACTTTATGCCGAAGGCCAACGGCGCTATGTGGAATCTTTATCCACCTATGCCCGCCAGTTTCTCTCCGTTATGGAAAAACCAGAGGTGGATTTAATCGAAGGGTTATCGCCTGCCATATCCATCGAGCAAAAATCCACTAGCCACAACCCCAGATCCACAGTGGGGACCATTACCGAAATTTATGATTACTTGAGGCTTCTTTTTGCCCGTGCAGGAGAGCCGCGCTGCCCCACCCATGCATTGCCACTCGCTGCGCAAACCGTTAGCCAAATGGTGGACCAAGTGCTCAGCCTGCCTGAGGGCAGTAAACTGATGCTACTAGCCCCGGTAGTCCAAGATAAGCGCGGAGAGCACCTACACATCCTAGAACAGCTTCGTGCGCAGGGTTTTATTCGTGCCCGCATCAACAACATCGTAACTGATCTTGATGATACGCCCGCATTAGACAAGAACAAGAAACACACCATCGAAGCTGTGATAGACCGCTTTAGAGTGCGAAAGGACATGCACAACCGCCTTGCTGAATCCTTTGAGACAGCTTTAGAGCTAGCTGATGGCGTGGCACTGATAGCACCAATGCCGGGTGAAGAGGCTGTGGAAGAAATAATATTTTCTGCACGCTTTGCTTGCGCTACTTGCGGTTATAGCATCAATGAATTAGAGCCGCGGTTATTTACTTTTAACAACCCCGCTGGTGCTTGCCCTAGCTGTGAAGGGCTTGGGCAAAAACAGTTCTTTGATGTGGATAAAGTTATCATTAATCCCCATGCCTCCCTAGCTGCAGGGGCCATTCGCGGCTGGGATAAACGCAACGTATATTATTTTCAGCTGCTACAAGCCTTAGCCGACCATTATCAATTTAATATTGATACGGCATTTAACGAGCTGCCAGAAACAGCACAGCAAGTCATTTTATTTGGTTCTGGAAAAGAAGCGGTGTCTTTCCGATATTTGAACGATAGGGGTGACATTGCCATCCGCAAGCACCCTTTTGAAGGGGTAATTCCTAACATGGAGCGCCGCTATCGTGAAACAGAGTCCGAAGCTGTGCGCGAAGATTTGGCCCGCTTTTTAAGCCATTCCACCTGCCCAAGCTGCCAGGGCTCTCGGCTTAAAGAGTCTGCCCGCAACGTGTTTGTAGACAACCACTCTTTGCCAGAGCTCGTGGAAAAACCGATTGGTGAAGCCTTTGAGTACTTTAACCGGCTCACACTAAGCGGACATAAGGGCGAAATTGCTGAAAAAATTCTTAAAGAAATTCGCGATCGTCTACAGTTTCTCGTTAACGTAGGCTTAAACTACCTCAATCTCAGCCGCAATGCTGAAACCTTATCCGGCGGTGAAGCTCAGCGTATTCGTTTGGCCTCACAAATTGGAGCAGGGTTGGTTGGTGTTATGTACGTCCTCGATGAGCCCTCTATTGGCCTGCACCAAAGAGACAACGAGCGTTTGCTTAACACCCTCGTTCATTTACGTGATCTGGGCAACACTGTTATTGTCGTGGAGCATGACGAAGATGCCATCAGAGCTGCCGATTACCTAATCGATATTGGTCCTGGCGCTGGCCGCCATGGTGGAGAAGTCATCGCCGCAGGCACAGTGGAAGAAATTATTAATACAAGCTCATCGCTCACAGGACAGTACTTGAAAGGGGAACAAAGTATCGCTGTTCCGCTACAACGGCGCTCCCCCAAAGATAAGTGGCTTACGCTAAGCGGCGCTAGCGGTAACAATCTTAAAAACGTTGATCTTCAAATCCCAGTGTCTCTCTTTACTTGTGTAACAGGGGTTTCAGGCTCAGGTAAATCCACTTTAATTAACCAAACACTTTACCCCCTAGCGGCGACAGCATTGAACAAAGCCACCACGTTGAAGGCCGCAAAATATACAAATATCGAGGGGCTCAACCACTTCGATAAAGTCATTGACATCGACCAAAGCCCTATAGGCAGAACCCCTCGCTCGAACCCAGCCACTTATACCGGTATTTTCACCGCTATTCGTGAATTATTTGCCGGCACTCAAGAAGCGAGAGCGCGCGGCTATAAGGTAGGCAGATTCAGCTTCAATGTGCGCGGGGGACGTTGCGAAGCTTGCCAAGGCGACGGCCTAATCAAAGTTGAGATGCACTTCCTTGCGGACATGTATGTTCCCTGCGAGGAATGTCACGGCAAACGGTATAATCGCGAAACCTTAGAAATTTTATATAAAGGCAAAAACATCCATGAGGTGCTCAGCATGACGGTGGATGAAGCGCGAGAGTTTTTTGAGAACATTCCAGCCTTGGCACGCCGTCTGCAAACCTTAATAGATGTAGGCTTGAGCTATATTAGCCTTGGCCAATCGGCGATTACACTTTCAGGTGGTGAGGCACAGCGCATTAAGCTCGCACGAGAACTCTCTAAGCGCGATACAGGTAAAACGTTATATATTCTTGATGAGCCCACAACTGGCTTACACTTCCATGATATCAAGCAATTATTAGAGGTTTTATTCAGGCTGCGCGAGCAGGGCAATACCATTGTGGTCATTGAGCACAATCTAGATGTCATCAAAACAGCCGACTGGATAGTAGACTTAGGCCCTGAAGGGGGTTCAGGTGGTGGTGAGATAATCGCTACAGGCACACCTGAAGCAGTTGCAGATAACCAGCAAAGCCACACGGGACGGTTTCTAAAGCGCTGGTTGTAAAGATAACGGGCAATAAAAAACCCCTTAATGAACATCCCATCGGTTGGGTTGATTCAATTTTGGGGTTTCTTATTGCTTATTGGGAGCTAGAATTACTCGTCGTCACTCTGCTCAACGTCTTCGGGACGATCCACAAGCTCAACATAGGCCATGGGGGCGTTATCACCCGCACGATAACCCATCTTGAGAACACGTAAATATCCACCTGGACGTTCTTTATAACGTGGGCCAAGCTCATTGAATAAGATACCAACCGCTTGGTTTGAACGCGTTCTAGCGAAAGCGATACGACGATTGGCAACTGAGTCTTCTTTTGCCAAGGTAATTAGTGGTTCAGCAACTCGACGTAACTCTTTGGCTTTCGGCAAAGTCGTTTTGATCGCACCGTGCTCGAACAGAGAAACGGTCATGTTGCGGAACATCGCGTCGCGATGCGCACTTGTACGGTTTAATTTTCTGCCACTCTTGCGATGTCGCATGGTTCCAGTTCCTTTATTCGGGGAGCATTAAGCTCCCTTAAATCTTAACAAAGATAAGCTTAGCGAAGCTTACCCATTAATCTATCATCATCACGTAGGCTTTCAGGCGGCCAATTTTCTAAGCGCATACCTAGAGAAAGCCCCTTAGAAGCCAAGACATCTTTAATCTCGGTTAAAGATTTCTTACCTAAGTTTGGCGTCTTGAGCAATTCAACTTCAGTGCGCTGAACAAGATCACCAATGTAATAGATGTTTTCTGCCTTCAAGCAGTTAGCTGAGCGAACCGTAAGCTCGAGATCGTCAACAGGACGTAGTAGAACAGGATCTACTTCCTCTTCCTCTGGCTTAGGCTCAGGCTTATCATCTTCTTCTAAAGCTACAAACACAGCAATTTGCTGCTTAAGGATGGTTGCCGCTGCGCGGATGGCATCCTCAGGATCAATAGCGCCGTTTGTTTCAATATCAATGACTAGCTTGTCTAGGTCAGTGCGTTGCTCAACACGTGCTGCTTCAACGACATAAGCTACGCGCTCAACGGGACTGTAACTTGCATCAATTACTAGGCGTCCAACTCCACGTGTATCATCATCGTCGCTGAGACGTGCATCCGCAGGCACATAGCCACGGCCCCTAGTAATCTTCAAGCTAGCTTTGAAATCCACTGCATCAGTTAAAGTACAAATCACATGATCAGGATTAACAATCTCAACCGAATGATCAGTTTGAATATCACCAGCAGTTACTACTGCGGGTCCTTTAACACTAATATCAACAGTTGCAGAGTCACGATCGTTCAAACGTATCGCTACATCTTTTAAATTCAAGAGGATATTAATTACATCCTCTTGAACTCCGTCGATAGCAGAGTACTCGTGCTGCACTCCCTCAATTTCAACCTCGGAAATGGCAGCACCTTCCATGCTGGAAAGCAAGATACGGCGTAATGCAGTACCTAAAGTATGGCCAAAGCCACGCTCTAACGGCTCCAACACAACTTTGGCATGTGTTGGGCTAATTGCATTAATCGCAATAGAGCGCGGTGTGAGCAATTCGTTCACAGCAGTCATAGGGCTCCCTCAGGTTAAATTACTTAGAATAGAGCTCAACGATCAAGCTTTCGTTAATTTCTGCCGGCAGTTCACTACGCTCTGGCAATGCTTTGAAGGTACCTTCAAGCTTGTTTTCGTCTACTTCAATCCAATCCACAAAACCACGCTGTTGAGCGAGCTCCATTGCCGCTTTAACGCGAAGTTGGTTTTTAGCTTTTTCACGTACTGAGATCACATCACCAGCACGCACCTGGAAGGAAGCAACGTTAACAGTATTTCCGTTAACAAGAATCGCTTTGTGGCTCACTAATTGACGTGCTTCTGCACGTGTTGAACCGAAACCCATACGATAAACTACGTTATCCAAACGGCCTTCGAGCAACTGCAATAAAACTTCGCCTGTTGCGCCTTTGCTACGAGCTGCTTTGTGGTAATAGCTACGGAATTGTTTTTCAAGAACTCCGTACATGCGACGTACCTTTTGCTTTTCGCGCAATTGCAAACCGTATTCAGACAAGCGCGTCATACGACGGCTAGCAGCCGCCTGACCGGGTGCCTGATCAGCTTTACATTTATCTTCTAGCGGGCGAATACCGCTCTTTAAATAGAGGTCTGTGCCTTCACGACGAGAAAGCTTACACTTAGGACCAAGATATCTAGCCATTGCTTAAATCTCCCGTTATACGCGACGTTTCTTAGGTGGACGACAGCCATTATGTGGAATAGGCGTCACATCAGAAATGCTAGTGATTTTGTAACCAATAGCATTAAGGGCGCGCACGGAAGATTCACGACCAGGGCCAGGCCCTTTCACACGAACTTCAAGGTTCTTTAATCCATAATCTTTAGCAGCGTTGCCAGCGTTTTCAGCCGCAACCTGAGCTGCGAACGGCGTGCTTTTACGCGAACCACGGAACCCTGCACCACCTGCAGTTGCCCAAGATAAAACATTACCTTGACGGTCTGAAATGGTGATAATTGTATTGTTAAAAGACGCATGCACATGCGCTATGCCGTCCGCAACGCTACGAGTAACGCGCTTACGACGGACGGAACTATCTTTCTTTGACTTTGCCATCTTACCTACTCAAATCTGCGTTTAGTTGCGGATAGGTTTGCGCGGACCTTTACGGGTACGAGCATTCGTCTTGGTGCGCTGGCCATTCAGTGGCAAGCCGCGGCGGTGTCTAATACCACGGTAGCACCCCATATCCATTAAGCGCTTAATGTTCATGCTGATTTCACGGCGCAAATCACCTTCAGTAGTAAATTTACCTACTTCAGCACGAATTTTATCTAACTGTTCTTCACTTAAGTCACGGACAACTGTGGTTGGTTCGATACCCACTGCTTCGCAGATACCTTTAGCAGTGGTGCGACCAATTCCAAACACATAAGTGAGTGAGATCACTGCGTGTTTATTGTCCGGGATGTTTACGCCAGCAATACGGGCCATCCGAATATCTCCGCTATTTCGCTTATATTTCCATACTGGGGTAGCTAATCCCCAAGAAGGGGGGATATTAGCTATACCTCAGTAAACTATCAACCTTTTTGGCTATTGTTTAAACAACAACCTTTAGCCCTGGCGCTGTTTATGCCTTGGCTCTGCACTGCAAATTACCATTACGCGACCTTTGCGACGTACGATTTTGCAGTTACGGCAAATCTTTTTCACAGATGCCTGAACTTTCATGTTTTGCCTCTCTCTTAGATGTGCTGAAAATCAGCGTACTAAACCGCTACCGCCATAACCTTTAAGGTTTGCTTTCTTCATTAGCTTTTCGTATTGGGTGGACATCAACTGAGCATTAACTTGCGCCCAGAAATCCATTACCACCACAACGACAATCAACAATGAAGTACCACCAAGATGGAATGGTATATTCCAAACACCTTGCAGGAAAAGTGGTAGCAGACACACTAAGGTCATATATGCAGCACCAACCAAAGTTAAGCGCCCCATCACACCATCGATGTAGCGAGCAGTCTGCTCACCGGGACGAATACCTGGAACATATGCACCGGATCTCTTTAAGTTTTCTGCAACTTCACGCGGGTTAAACATTAATGCTGCATAGAAGAAACAGAAAAACACTATCGCTGCAGTGAACAACAACAAGTACAACGGCGAGCCAGGATTTAACATCTCTGTCGTTTTGCCCATTACTGCCGAAAATTTACCCTCTCCACCGCCAAACCACTGGCTGATAGAAGCGGGGAAAAGTAAAATTGAGCTTGCAAAAATGGCCGGTATTACACCACCCATGTTTACTTTTAAAGGCAAATGACTTTGCTGAGCCTGATACATGCGGCGTCCTTGTTGGCGTCGCGCGTAGTTTACCGTAATTCGGCGCTGCCCGCGCTCCACAAAGACCACTGCATACACCACTGCTAATGCAACCAACAACACTAATAGCATCACTAGTAAGTTAAGCTGGCCTTGCTGTGCAGCTTCAAAGGTTTGCGCAATTGCCCCTGGGAAGCCGGCCACAATACCTGCGAAGATTAGCATTGAAATTCCATTACCAATCCCACGCTCAGTGATTTGCTCGCCCAACCACATTAAAAAGACACTACCAGTTACCAAGGATGTGATCGCAACAAAGTAAAACGATGCCACGTCAATCATGCGCGGTGCTTCTGAAACCAGTGTCACGCCTTGCGTATACAAACCAGCGGTAACCCCGGCTGATTGGATTAATGCTAGAAGCACAGTCAGGTAACGCGTATATTTGGTAATTTTACGCCTTCCCTGCTCTCCTTCCTTTCTTAACTGCTCAAGAGTGGGGTTAACAGCAGACATCAATTGAATTACGATTGACGCGGTAATGTAAGGCATTACCCCTAGAGCAAAAATACTCATTCGCTCTAGGGCGCCCCCCGAGAACATGTTAAACATGCCCAGGACCGTATCACTGTTTTCTCTGAAAAGGTTAGACATTGCGTCCGGATTAATTCCCGGCACTGGAATGTGTGCACCGATTCGAAACACCACTAATGCACCGAGCAAGAACCCAATTCGTTTTAACAGACCGCTGACAGCGGAGCTATCAACAGTGGATGGGTTAATTGATTGTGCACGGGTCTTAGCCATTTACTTAGCCTTTACTCTTCGATGGATCCGCCGGCAGCTTTAATCGCTTCGGCAGCACCTTTAGTGGCAGAAATACCTTTTAGGGTAACTGCACGGTTGATTTCACCGCTAAGAACGACTTTTGCATACAGGGTGTCTTTACGAACAATACCTGCAGCCTTTAGTGCCTCTAAATCGACAACATCAACATTTAAGCCGTTTAGTTCATTAAGGCGAACCTCATCACGAACTAAAGACTTGCGTGAGGTAAAGCCAAACTTCGGCAAACGTCTTTGCAAGGGCATTTGACCACCCTCGAAACCTGGCTTTACTTTACCGCCAGAGCGAGAATGCTGACCCTTATGGCCTCGGCCAGAAGTCTTACCCAAGCCACTTCCAATACCGCGACCTACACGCTTGCCACTAAAACGGGAGCCTTCAACAGGGCTTAAATCGTTTAATCGCATGGCCTACTCTCCTTCAACTTTCAGCAGGTAAGCAACTTTGTTAATCATGCCACGCACTGCTGGAGTATCTTCAACCTCGACGGTATGGCCGATGCGACGCAAACCGAGGCCTCGAACACTGGCGCGGTGCTTTTGCAAGCGACCCGCCAGGCTCTTTACTTGTGTTACTTTGATCGTTTTCGCCGTCATTGCTCTACTTCCACTCAAAAAAAGACTTAGCTGTAGATTTCTTCTACTGAGATGCCGCGCTTAGCAGCTACTTGCTCAGGAGAGGTCATGCTACGCAAGCCTTCGAATGTAGCGCGCACCACGTTTACAGGGTTAGTAGACCCGTAGCACTTGGCTAGTACGTCTTGAACACCCGCAACTTCTAATACAGCACGCATAGCACCACCGGCAATTACACCAGTACCTTCACTTGCGGGCTGCATATACACTTTTGATGCGCCGTGATTTGCTTTAATTGGATGCTGAATTGTTGCACCATTCAGATCTACAGAGATCATATTACGACGAGCTGCCTCGAGCGCCTTTTGGATCGCTGCTGGCACTTCACGCGCTTTGCCACGACCAAAACCAACTCTCCCATTACCATCGCCAACCACTGTTAGTGCGGTAAAAGAAAAAATACGGCCACCTTTGACTACTTTTGCAACTCGGTTTACTTGGATAAGCTTTTCTTGCAAACCTTCGCTAGGATCGACTTTAGACATATCTCTACCTTTAGAATTCTAGCCCGTGTTCGCGAGCAGCTTCAGCCAACGCTTTAACACGTCCGTGGTATTTGTAACCTGAACGGTCAAAAGCAACTTTGTCATAACCAGCGGCTTTGGCACGCTCAGCAATGAGCTGACCAACTTTAGCAGCAGCCTCAATGTTGCCGCCTTTTTCAGCGCGCAAATCAGCTTCTACTGTGGAAGCGGTGGCTAAGATTTTATCACCTGCCGCCGTGGTTAACTGAGCATAGATATGTCGTGGTGTACGATGCACACACAAACGAATCGCTCCAAGTTCACGGATTTTCATGCGCGTGCGCTTTGCTCTGCGCAAACGTGAAATGGTTTTATCTTTCATCAGTTTACTCTCGCTAATTATTTCTTCTTGGCTTCTTTGCGGCGAACCTGCTCATCCGCATAACGAACACCCTTACCCTTATAAGGCTCTGGTGGACGGAAACCACGAATATTGGCTGCTGCTTGACCAAGTACCTGCTTGTCACTGCCGCGCAAGATAATTTCAGTTTGCGTTGGCGTTTCAGCAGTAACACCCTCTGGTAACTCGAAAGCGATTGGGTGTGAGAAACCTAAGGATAAATTAACCACCTTACCCTGGGCTTGTGCACGATAGCCTACACCAATCAGCTCCAACTTGCGTTCAAAACCTTCAGTAACGCCGATGACGTTATTATTAACCAGAGTACGCATGGTCGCCGCTAGCGCCCAAGCTTCTGCGGACTCTTCGGCTGGGTTAAAACGAAGCTCACCTTCTTCAACCGCAACAGAAACTAAAGGATGAACATCCTGTGTCAAGGTGCCCTTAGGACCCTTAACGCTAACTTCTTGCCCATCAATCTTAACTTCAACCCCTTGGGGAAGTGTGATGGGGCTCTTTGCTATTCTCGACATTGCTGCACCTAACCTGTTATGCGGCTATCGTCAGGACACTTCGCATACTAGCTCGCCGCCAACATTGGCCTGACGCGCTGCGCGATCTGTCATAAAACCCTGGTTTGTGGAAACGATTAGGATGCCTAAACCGTCTTTCACTTGAGGGATATCTTTAGCACCTTTATAGATGCGCAATCCTGGGCTACTGACTCGCTTAATCGTCTCAATCACTGGACGACCTTCGAAGTACTTAAGCTCAATATTCAGTAGTGGCTTTTTCTCATCGCCTACAACCGAGTATCCAGCAATGTAACCCTCGTCTTGTAACACTTTTGCAATGGCTTCCTTGGCTCGGGAGGAAGGCACTTCCACCTGAGCTTTGCTCGCCATTTGCGCATTGCGAATACGAGTAAACATATCCGCTAGGGTATCTTGCATGCTCATGCTGCTGTCGCTCCGCTAAACTGCCCGCAAGGGGACTTTACCAACTGGACTTAACGAGTCCAGGCACTTCACCGCGCATGGCGGCCTCGCGCAACTTGTTACGACCCAAGCCAAACTTACGATATACGCCATGAGGACGACCTGTAATTTGGCAGCGGTTGCGTTGGCGGGTTGGTGCAGAATCTCTTGGAAGCTTCTGCAACGCCACCTGCGCATCCCATTTATCCTCGGGTGCAGCATTTGGGTCACGAATAATAGCACGCAACGCTTGACGCTTCTCGCTATATTTTTCAACTAGCTGTGCGCGCTTCTTTTCACGATTGATCATGGATACTTTGGCCATGGTATTTCCTTAACCTCTTAACGGAAAATTGAAAGCACGGAGTAAGGCGCGGGCTTCATCATCCGTTTTTGCAGTGGTTGTAATGGTGATATCCATACCGCGAAGTTTGTCGATCTTGTCGTAGTCGATTTCTGGGAATACGATTTGCTCGCGAATACCCATGGAGTAGTTTCCACGACCGTCAAAAGAACGTGGATTTAAACCACGGAAGTCACGCACACGCGGCAGAGCCACGTCAACTAAACGACCGATAAAATCGTACATACGCTCATTGCGCAAGGTTACTTTGCAACCCACAGGCCAGCCATCACGGATCTTAAAACCCGCAACAGACTTGCGCGCATTGTTAACGATCGGCTTTTGACCAGATATAGCAGTCATGTCTGCCAAAGCACCTTCAATTGCCTTTCTGTCTTGTGCGGCTTCACCAACACCCATATTAATGGTCACTTTGGTGATTTTAGGAACTTCCATTACGTTCTTGTAGCCAAACTCTTCAACAAGCTTGGGTACAATTTCGTTACGATAAAACTCTTTCAGAGTGCTCATATTTTAGCCAACCTCTCAAGCGCCAATCTTTTCGCCGGTGGATTTAAAGACGCGGTATTTTACCTTGTCTTCAATCACAAAACCAACGCGATCAGCTTTACCTGTGGCAGCGTTCCAAATAGCAACGTTTGAGCGTTGAATTGGCGCTTCCTGTTCGATAATGCCGCCAGGCTCGCCAGCCTGAGGATTGCCACGCTTGTGCTTTTTAACCATATTTACGCCAGCTACCAAAAGACGTCCGTCAGCGAGTACTTTGAGTACCTTACCGCGCGCGCCTTTGTCTTTACCAGCGATTACAATGACTTCGTCATCACGTCTAATCTTTAACATTTTTCCCCCCGCTTAGAGGACTTCAGGTGCTAGGGAAATAATCTTCATAAACTGCTCTGTACGCAGTTCCCTGGTAACAGGTCCGAAGATACGTGTACCGATAGGTGCCTTGTTGTTGTTCAACAGCACCGCGGCATTTTCGTCAAAACGGATGATAGAGCCATCAGGACGACGAACGCCCTTACGAGTACGCACCACCACCGCATTCATCACGTCGCCTTTTTTTACGCGACCGCGGGGAATTGCTTCCTTGACTGTCACTTTAATAATGTCGCCAACAGCTGCATAACGACGATGGGAGCCGCCCAACACCTTTATGCACTGTACCCGCCGTGCGCCACTGTTGTCAGCGACCTCTAGCATGGTTTCTGTTTGAATCATCGCTTAAATCTCCAACTTGCACCATGGGTGCATAGCAACAATGGCTTAAACTCGTGCCTGCTCTACAACTTTCTCAAGAGTCCAGCTCTTGCGCTTAGAAATAGGGCGGCACTCACTAATAGTGACGATATCGCCCTCGCGGCACTCATTATTTTCGTCGTGCGCTAACAACTTAGTAGAACGACGTAGGAACTTTCCATAAAGAGCGTGCTTAACCTGGCGCTCAACTAGAACCGCAATGGTTTTGTCGCCTTTAGTGGAAACAACCTTGCCTGTGGCGGTCCGCTTAACTTTTTGCGTCGCTTCTGCCATGACTAGTTACCTGCCTTTTCAGTGAGGAAAGTTTTAATACGCGCAATGTTCTTACGTACTTCCCTAATTTCATGTGTCTTGGTGAACTGGCCAGATGCTAGAGCCATTCGCTGTTTGAATTGCTGCTCACGAAGAGATAGCAAATCTTCCTGCAGCGCCTCAACACTTTTGTTTCTTAGCTCGTCTAGTTTCATGACTACATCACCGTCCTAACAACAATACGTGTACTGAAAGGCAGCTTAGCAGCGGCTAGGCGAAACGCCTCGCGTGCCACGTCTTCTGCAACACCGTCCATTTCGTACAGCATTCTACCTGGCTGAATTTGTGCTACCCAATACTCAACACTACCCTTACCTTTACCCATACGTACTTCTAGGGGTTTTTTGGTAATCGGCTTGTCTGGAAAAACACGAATCCAAATTTTACCGCCACGACGAACATGACGGGTCATCGCACGACGGGCTGCTTCAATCTGGCGAGCTGTCATACGACCACGACCAGTTGCTTGCAAACCAATGGTCCCAAAAGACACTTGGTTGCCACGCTGTGCTAGGCCACGGTTACGGCCCTTCATTACTTTTCTAAATTTAGTACGCTTTGGCTGCAACATACTTAGTTACCTTTTAGCCCCGGCTACGTCTTTTCGGAGCCTTGGTCTGTTTCTCTTCTTGCGCCTGCTCCATGCCACCTAGGATTTCACCACGGAAAATCCACACCTTGACACCGATGGTGCCATAGGCTGTTTCAGCACGAACACTTGCGTAATCAATATCAGCACGCAAAGTATGCAGGGGCACCCGACCCTCTCTATACCACTCGGTACGCGCGATTTCTGCACCACCTAAGCGGCCAGACACCTGAACTCGAATTCCTTCTGCACCAGCACGCATGGCATTTTGCACAGCACGGCGCATGGCACGACGGAACATAACACGACGCTCGAGTTGGTTAGCAATGCTTTCACCTACTAACTGAGCATCTAAGTCAGGACGTCTTACCTCTTCGATATTGATGTGCACGGGCACACCCATCTTTTCTGCCACATCGCGGCGTAAGCGCTCAACATCTTCACCACGCTTACCAATAACAATACCAGGGCGCGCTGTGGCTATGGTAATGCGAACATTCTCACTGGGGCGCTCAATTTTAACACTGCTTACAGAAGCGTTTTTCAAGCGATCAAATAGGTACTCCCTCACTTTGAGGTCAGTCACTAAGTTACCAGCGTAATCCTTTGGGTTGGCATACCAGAGCGAGCTATGCTCTTTTACAACTCCAAGGCGAATGCCAATTGGATGTACTTTTTGACCCATCTGATTAATCCTCGCCTTCTGAAACTTTTACGGTGATGTGACAGGTGCGCTTATCGATACGATCAGCACGGCCCTTGGCACGAGGACGGATACGCTTAAGCGTGATTCCCTCATCTACAAAGATGGTTGATACTTTCAACTCATCGATGTCTGCACCGTCGTTGTTTTCTGCGTTTGCAATTGCAGACTCCAACACTTTCTTGATTATCTTAGCTGCCTTCTTGGGGCTAAACTCCAAGATATTCAGCGCTTCTTCCGCTTTTTTGCCGCGTATTTGGTCGGCCACTAAACGGGCTTTTTGCGCTGAAAGGCTGGCGCCTCTAAGGCGCGCTACAGTTTCTGTCGCCATAGTAGTTACCCTTATCGTTTGGCCTTCTTGTCCACAACGTGCCCGCGGTAAGTGCGGGTTAGGGCAAACTCGCCCAACTTGTGGCCAACCATGTGCTCAGACACCAACACAGGTACATGTTGGCGACCGTTATGCACGGCAATTGTCATCCCAACCATTTCGGGAATAATCATCGAACGGCGCGACCAAGTTTTAATCGGCTTACGTGAACCCGTCTCGACAGCTTCTTCCACCTTCTCGAGAAGGTGATGGTCAATAAAAGGACCTTTTCTTAATGAACGTGGCACAGTTTAAACCTCTCTCTACTTGGCGCTACGACGACGAACGATCATCTTAGTAGTGCGCTTGTTTGTACGCGTTTTGTAACCCTTGGTCTTCACACCCCAAGGTGTCACAGGATGACGACCACCTGAACTTCTACCCTCACCACCACCATGCGGGTGATCAATGGGGTTCATAGCAGCACCGCGAACCGTCGGGCGCACACCGCGCCAACGCGAAGCACCTGCTTTACCAAGAGTACGATGGAAATGCTCGCTGTTAGACACTTCACCCAAGGTGGCTCGGCAATCAGCATGTACGCGACGCATCTCGCCTGAACGCAAACGCAAGGTAACGTACTCACCCTCACGTGCTAACAACTGAACAGAAGCCCCTGCTGAACGAGCCAACTGCCCGCCCTTGCCTGGACGCAGCTCAATGTTATGCACTGCAGAACCTAAAGGTATATTGCGCAAAGGCAATGCGTTACCAACTTTGATGGGCGCATCTTGACCAGAACGAATCTGATCGCCCGCTTTCAAGCCCTTAGGTGCGATGATGTAGCGACGCTCACCGTCTGCATACTTCACCAGCGCAATAAACGCAGAGCGGTTTGGATCGTACTCTAAACGCTCAACTTCAGCCGGAACACCATCTTTTGTACGGCGAAAATCGATAATACGGTACTTTTGCTTATGACCGCCACCACGATGACGTGTGGTGATGCGACCTGCATTATTACGTCCGCCAGACTTACTCTTACTGGCTGTTAACGGAGCATAAGGCGCTCCTTTGTGCAATTCGTCGTTAACAACTTTAACGACAAAGCGACGGCCAGGAGAAGTAGGCTTACACTTTACAATAGCCATTTTCAATTACCCCTGTTCAACAGCCAGAAAATCGATATCTTGGCCTTCCTGCAACGACACATAAGCTTTTTTCCAATCGCTCTGTTTACCTTGCACTCGACCAAACTGCTTACGCTTACCGTTTACACGCAAGGTTTGAACAGAATCAACCTTAACATCAAACAGCTGCTCAACAGCTTTCTTAATCTCAAGCTTGGTTGCGCTCAACGCCACTTTGAAAACAAACTGGCCATTTTTATCGGCAACAATACTGGCTTTTTCCGAGAAATGAGGCGCTAACAGTATTTGAAAGATACGCTCTTTGTTCATACCAGTGCCTCCTCAAGTTTTTTCAGAGCACCAACAGTCACAACCACTTTGTCGTGAGCAATTAAAGAAACAGGGTCAACACCTTGCGCGTCACGCACATCAACGTGCGGTAAATTACGTGCAGAAAGGTACAAATTCTCTGTTACTTCTTCAGTCACGATCAAAACGTTTTTTAGTTCTAGCTCGTTCAGTTTGGCCACCAACTTTTTAGTTTTAGGAGCTGGTACATCAAACTCATCCACTACAACCAAACGTTCTTGGCGAACTAACTCTGATAAAATGCACTGCAGCGCACCGCGGTACATTTTCTTGTTAATTTTCTGTGAAAAATCACGATTCTTAGCGGCGAAAGTTACACCACCACCACGCCAGAGTGGGCTACGAATTGTACCAGCACGAGCTCGGCCCGTACCTTTTTGGCGCCATGGCTTCTTACCACCACCGCTTACTTCTGAACGGCTTTTCTGTGCTTTAGAACCTTGGCGACCAGCAGCCATATAAGCTACAACCACTTGGTGCACCAATGATTCGTTAAAGTCTTTCCCGAAGGCAACCTCGGAAACAGAAACTGTTCCTCCAGAGGCAGTATTGAGATTCATCCTCTATATCCTCTCTCAGGCCTATGCCTTGACCGCAGGGCGAATAATAATGTCAGAGCCTGTAGCACCAGGCACTGCACCCTTAACGAGCAGCAGATTCTTTTCGGCATCTACGCGAACCACTTCAAGATTCTGAACAGTTACACGTTCGGCCCCCATTTGCCCGGCCATTTTCTTACCGGGGAAAACACGACCAGGACTCTGGTTCTGACCAATAGAACCCGGTGCACGATGCGCCAAGGAGTTACCATGAGTGGCATCTTGTGCGCTAAAGTTCCAACGCTTAATCACGCCTTGGAAACCTTTACCTTTAGAAGTCCCAACCACATCTATCTTCTGACCTTCTTCGAAGATAGAAACAGAAATCTCTGCACCTAACTCTAGCTCACCTGGTTCAGCGCGGAATTCCCACACGCCGCGACCAGCTTCAACACCAGCTTTTGCAAAATGACCCGCCATAGGACGAGTTACACGGGTAGCACGACGCTCACCCACTGTCACCTGAACTCCGTTATAACCATCAGTTTCCACAGTTTTAATTTGCGAAACTCGATTCGGAGTAACTTCGATAACGGTAACAGGGACACTTTCGCCGCCTTCAGCAAAAACGCGTGTCATTCCACATTTACGACCGACTAGACCAATAGCCATTGTCTACCTCTTTATTACTCGCAACACTCAAAAGAGTGCTGCATGCCGTTATCCCAGGCTAATCTGAACATCAACGCCCGCTGCCAAATCAAGCTTCATCAGAGCGTCCACAGTCTTGTCTGTGGGCTGAACGATATCCACTAGGCGCTTATGTGTACGAATTTCATACTGATCGCGCGCATCTTTATTAACATGAGGCGAGGTCAGTACAGTGAATTTTTCTTTGCGCGTAGGCAAAGGAATGGGTCCTTGCACCTGCGCACCGGTCCGCTTAGCGGTATCAACAATCTCAAGCGCGGACTGATCAATCAAACGATGATCAAATGCTTTGAGACGAATACGGATTCTTTGGTTAGCCATAGCTAACAAACTCCAGACTGTTCGGGCCACTATTTAAGATGACAAAAACCCGCCAACCTCCATACTCGAGGTGGTGAGTATTATCATCAAATCCGAGAACAATGCCTCGGTTACTTATTCATCACTAGATGAGGTGCGGATTATATAGAAAACTTCCGACCCAAGCAAGCCTGAGCCGGAAATATCTTAATCACCAAATCACTCGATGATTTTAGCTACTACGCCAGCACCTACGGTACGGCCACCTTCGCGAATCGCAAAGCGCAGACCTTCATCCATGGCGATGGGAGCTATTAGCTCAACCGCTAACTTAACGTTATCACCAGGCATTACCATTTCTACGCCTTCAGGAAGGTCGCAAGCACCGGTAACGTCTGTGGTACGGAAGTAGAACTGTGGGCGATAGCCATTAAAGAATGGGGTGTGACGACCACCTTCTTCTTTGCTTAACACATACACTTCTGCTTCAAACTTGGTGTGTGGCTTGATGGTGCCTGGCTTGGCCAATACCTGACCACGCTCAACATCTTCACGCTTAGTACCACGCAATAGCACACCTACGTTCTCACCCGCACGGCCTTCGTCAAGCAGCTTACGGAACATTTCAACACCGGTACAAGTGGTTTTTTGAGTGTCGCGAATACCAACAATCTCAACTTCTTCACCCACCTTGATGATACCGCGCTCTACACGACCGGTTACTACAGTACCACGGCCAGCAATAGAGAATACGTCTTCGATAGGCATCAAGAAGGCGCCATCGATGGCACGCTCTGGCTCAGGGATGTACTCGTCAAGTGTTTCAACTAACTTTTGTACTGCAGGAATACCAATTTCAGAGGTATCACCTTCTAAGGCTTTAAGCGCAGAACCGATAATGATTGGTGTGTCATCACCTGGGAAGTCGTACTCGTTTAACAACTCACGCACTTCCATTTCCACCAGCTCAATTAGCTCTTCATCGTCAACCATGTCCGCTTTATTTAGGAACACAACGATGTAAGGTACGCCAACCTGACGCGACAACAAGATGTGCTCACGTGTCTGAGGCATAGGGCCATCAGCAGCAGATACTACCAAGATTCCGCCGTCCATCTGAGCCGCACCGGTGATCATGTTTTTAACATAGTCAGCGTGACCAGGGCAGTCTACGTGGGCGTAGTGACGGTTAGGGGAATCGTACTCTACGTGAGAGGTAGCGATGGTAATACCACGCTCACGCTCTTCTGGCGCATTATCAATCTGACTGTAGTCACGAGCATCACCCGTGCCCCATACTTCATGACAAGTACGTGTTAGTGCCGCAGTCAAAGTGGTCTTACCATGGTCAACGTGACCGATGGTACCAACGTTCAAGTGCGGTTTATTGCGTTCAAATTTTTCCTTAGCCACGATGTTTACCCTCTATCAAATAGCTAAATTAATGAATTAACCTCGGCTTTTAATGACTTCTTCAGTCACGTTGCTAGGTGTTTCGGAGTAGTTATGGAACTCCATGCTGTAAGTTGCGCGGCCCTGCGAAGCTGAGCGCAAAGCAGTAGCGTAACCGAACATCTCAGACAAGGGTACCTCTGCCTTAATCTGCTTAGTACCACCTGGTAAATCTTCCATGCCCTGAACAATACCACGACGACGGTTTAAGTCACCCATGATATCGCCCATGTACTCCTCTGGAGTTTCAACTTCAACCTTCATCATTGGCTCTAATAGCACGATACCGGCCTGCTTTGCGCCTTCACGCACTGCCAACGCACCCGCCATGCGGAAAGCGTTCTCGTTAGAGTCAACTTCGTGATAAGAACCGTCATAAAGAACGGCTTTTACACCTAAGATTGGGTAGCCAGCTAGCACACCGCTTTCCAATTGCTCGCGAATACCGCGCTCTACCGCATTAAAGAACTCACGTGGTACCACACCGCCATGAATTTCTTCTTCAAAGATGAAGTCTTCTTCGCTATCCAATCCAAGTGGTTCAAAGCGAACGTTAACATGACCGTATTGACCACGACCACCCGACTGACGAACGAACTTACCTTCTGCCTCAACGCTCTTGGTAATTGTCTCACGGTAAGCTACCTGTGGCTGACCAATATTAGCATCCACTGAGAACTCACGCTTTAGACGATCAACCAAAATTTCCAAGTGCAATTCACCCATACCAGAAATAATGGTTTGACCAGACTCTTCGTCTGTGTGCACTCGGAAGGAAGGGTCCTCTTGAGCTAAGCGGCCAAGCGCTACACTCATCTTCTCTTGGTCTGCCTTGGACTTAGGCTCAACTGCAACAGAAATCACCGGATCTGGGAATTCCATACGCTCAAGCACGATAGGTGCATCTACGGCGCACAGAGTATCACCCGTACCCACATCTTTTAGGCCAACGCATGCACAAATATCACCTGCATGAACCTCTTTGATTTCTTCACGGCTGTTCGCATGCATTTGCAATAGACGACCAATACGCTCGCGCTTGCCTTTCACCGCATTAAGCACTGTGTCACCGGATTTCAGTACACCAGAGTAAACACGTACAAAGGTGAGCGAACCAACAAAGGGGTCTGCTGCGATTTTAAATGCTAGCGCTGAGAAAGGCTCATCAATGGAGGATTGACGGCTTGCCTCCTCACCTGTGGGCAGTTCGCCACGAATCGCCTCAACGTCGTTGGGTGCAGGCAAGAAACGAACCACAGCATCCAACAGGGCCTGTACACCTTTACACTTAAACGCTGTACCGCACATAGCAGGTACGATTTCGCCTGCAAGTACACGCTTACGAATAGCTGCATAAAGCTCGTCATTGCTAAGCTCTTCGCCGCCAAAGTATTTTTCCATCAACTCTTCAGAGGCTTCAGCGGCAGCTTCAATAAGCTTCTCGCGATACTCCTCACACTGAGCCAACATATCAGCAGGAGGCTCAGCCTCTTCAAAGGTGATTCCGTGATCGGCTTCATCCCAATAGATTGCTTTCATGGTAATGAGGTCAACCACGCCTTTAAAATCTTCTTCTGCGCCGATGGGCAACTGCATTTCAACAACATTAGCACCCAAACGCTCGCGCATTTGCTCTACCACACGCAAGAAATCAGCACCAGTACGGTCCATCTTGTTAATAAAAGCAAGACGCGGTACGCCATACTTGTTTGCTTGGCGCCAAACTGTTTCGGATTGTGGCTGAACACCACCCACAGAGCAGTAAACCATCACAGCACCATCAAGCACACGCATGGAACGCTCTACCTCAATGGTAAAGTCCACGTGTCCTGGGGTATCAATGATGTTAATACGGTGCTCATCAAACTGCTGAGCCATTCCACTCCAAAAACAGGTGGTGGCAGCAGATGTAATCGTAATACCACGCTCTTGTTCCTGCTCCATCCAGTCCATGGTCGCAGTACCTTCGTGGGTTTCACCTAATTTGTGTGAAATACCCGTATAAAACAAGATACGTTCAGTGGTGGTAGTTTTACCGGCATCAATATGCGCACTAATACCGATGTTTCTGTATCTTTTTAATGGAATTGCACGTGCCACGTTATTGCCCTCGCGTCATTTGCATGTATAAAAGCCGGCTGCCACTGAGCCGGCAAGTTTGTGCTCGATTTAGAATCGGTAGTGAGAGAAAGCTTTGTTAGCTTCTGCCATGCGGTGAACATCTTCACGCTTACGAACTGCAGAGCCACGACCTTCAGCAGCATCTAAGATTTCGCCTGCTAAACGGTCAGCCATGCTTTTCTCGCCACGCTTACGTGCAGCTTCTACCAACCAACGCATAGCTAGGGCGGTACGACGGCTTGGACGCACCTCAACAGGCACCTGATAGGTAGCACCACCCACACGGCGCGCTTTTACTTCTACCATAGGCTGAATGGCTTCTAGTGCCTGCTCAAAAACCTCCAGTGGATCGCCTTTCTGGCGTTGCTCCACCACTTCTAAGCCACCGTAAACAATACGTTCAGCGACGGCTTTTTTACCTGACTCCATTACATGGTTAATAAACTTAGCCAACAATTGGCTACCAAACTTTGGATCAGGTAGAACTTCGCGTTTAGCGACGACGCGTCTTCTCGGCATCGGATGTTTCCTCTTAAAAGCCCTCTTAAATCATTAAGGGGGAAATTATTCAGGGTTATCGGGCCTCTTGCCCGGCCTTACTCATCCTGCCACAAGGTAACTTGCGGGAGTCTGAATATTGATTTTACTGCTTAGGACGCTTAGCACCGTATTTAGAGCGACGCTGGCGACGATCTGCCACACCCGCTGTATCAAGTGCACCACGAACGGTGTGATAGCGAACACCGGGCAAGTCTTTTACACGACCGCCACGAATCAATACCACAGAGTGTTCCTGAAGGTTGTGACCTTCACCACCAATGTATGAAGACACTTCATAGCCATTGGTTAAACGAACACGACAAACTTTACGCAACGCAGAGTTAGGCTTTTTCGGGGTGGTTGTGTACACACGGGTGCACACGCCACGACGCTGAGGACAACCCTGCAAGGCTGCAGAGTGGTTCTTAGCGGGCTTACTCTTGCGCGCTCCACGGACCAGTTGGTTAACTGTTGCCATAAAAAATACGCTCCACGCAATACTTAATTAAAACCATGTACCTTGCTATCAGACACACAGGGTGGCAAATAGTAAAGAAAAGCCCTGCCGTTCGTCAAGTCAAGCAGGGCCATGGTCTCATTCTTTGCAGTTACTCATCAGCAGATGCACTAAAGGCTTCTGATAGCGCGAGCTCTGCTTCTTCCATTGTCGGCGCCTCCGGACCTCTTGCGAGTTCACGTTGACGGCGACGTTCTTCATGGTGTGCATAACCTGTTCCAGCTGGAATTAGGCGACCCACCACCACGTTTTCTTTTAATCCACGCAAGTCATCCTCTTTACCGCTCACTGCTGCTTCTGTGAGAACACGTGTGGTCTCTTGGAACGATGCAGCAGAAATAAAGGATTCGGTTGCCAAGGATGCACGGGTGATACCCAGCAACACTCGGCGATAGCGTGGAAGCATCTTATCTTCTGCTTTTAGGGCATCAATGGTATCGAGCACGCGCGGTAATTCTACTTGCTCACCAACGATGTAATCCGACTCTCCTTGCTCGGTGATTTCAACCTTACGTAACATTTGTCGCACAATGACTTCAATATGCTTATCGTTGATTTTCACACCCTGCAAGCGGTACACCTCTTGCACCTCATTAACGATATAACGTGCTAGCTCAATTTCACCGAGCAAGCGCAAAATATCGTGGGGATTCAGTGGCCCATCGGAAATCACCTCACCCTTTTCAACATATTCACCTTCGAACACGTTGAGTTGACGCCACTTATGAATCAATTCTTCATAGGCATCACCGCCATCTTCGGGGGTGATAATTAAACGTACTTTGCCCTTAGTCTCACGACCGAAAGAAATCACACCGCTCTTTTCTGCAAGAATAGCGGCTTCTTTAGGCTGCCGTGCTTCAAATAAATCAGCAACGCGCGGCAAACCACCAGTAATATCACGTGTCTTAGATGACTCTTGAGGTAAACGCGCAATAACGTCACCCACTTTAATTTCCGCGCCATCGGTTAAGCCTGTTAAAGCACCTGCTGGCAAGAAATACTGCGCCGGTGTTTGTGAGTTCGCCATGGTCACGGGGTTGCCTTCGGCATCAAGTACGCGAATTACTGGCCGCAACTCTTTTGCCGCTGCAGGCCTGTCTTTCGCCGCAATCACCTCGATGGTAGCCAAGCCGGTTAAATCATCTGTTTGATAATTCACAGTAAGGTTTTCAGTCATATCGCCAAACTGAACGCGACCTTCCACCTCAGAAATAATTGGGTGGGTGTGTGGATCCCAAGTGGCTACCACGGTGCCGCCGTCTACCTTTTCGCCTTCTTTGGCTGTGATTAAGGCGCCGTATGGAACCTTATAACGCTCACGCTCACGCCCCATATCATCAGCAAGCGCCAACTCGCCTGAACGAGATACTGCGACTAAGCCATCTTTATGGGCTACGGTTTTGATATTGACTAAGCGAACTACACCACCATGCTTAACTTGGATGCTCGATACTGCAGAACCACGGTTTGCCGCACCACCAATGTGGAAAGTACGCATGGTTAACTGTGTGCCCGGCTCACCAATGGATTGAGCCGCAATAACACCCACGGCTTCACCAATGTTCACCTGGTGGCCTCGTGCAAGATCGCGACCATAGCACATGGAGCACACGCCGAAGCGTGTTTCACAAGCAATCGAAGAGCGGACCAGCACTTCATCCACTGCGTTCTCTTCTAAGATGTCGGCTAAGGTTTCATCAATGAGCTTTCCAGCTTCGATAACCACATCATCCGTGCCTGGCTTGAGTACGTCTTGTGCCACCACACGACCTAATACACGGTCGCGCAAAGGTTCAACCACATCACCGCCCTCAATCAAGGCAGTCATGAGCAAACCATTTTCCGTACCACAGTCATGTTCTGTAACTACTAAATCCTGGGCCACATCAACTAGACGACGTGTTAAGTATCCTGAGTTAGCAGTCTTTAACGCGGTATCAGCAAGCCCCTTCCGCGCACCGTGGGTAGAAATAAAGTACTGAAGTACGTTTAAACCCTCGCGGAAGTTAGAGGTAATGGGAGTCTCGATAATGGAGCCATCGGGCTTAGCCATCAAACCACGCATACCCGCTAACTGACGAATCTGCGCTGCAGAACCACGCGCACCAGAATCAGCCATCATCCAAATGGGATTAAAAGAACTCTGTTGCTCTTCCTTGCCTTCTTTGTTGATAACAGTTTCAACACGAAGGTTATTCATCATCGCTTTAGCAATTTGGTCGTTAGTGCGCGACCAAATATCCACCACCTTGTTGTAACGCTCACCATTGGTTACTAAACCGTGGGCGAATTGCTCTTCAATTTCGAGCACTTCTTCTTCCGCTTCCGCAAGAATAGTGGCTTTTTCCGCTGGGATAACAAGGTCATCCACGCCCACAGAAGCACCAGAAAGAGTCGCGTCACGGAAACCAAGGTACATTAGTTGGTCAGCAAAAATAACTGTCTCTTTAGTGCCTAAGATGCGGTAGCACTGATTCAGCAAATTAGAGATAGCTTTCTTATTCATGGGCTGATTAACGTAGGAGAAGGACAGTCCTTCAGGAACGATATCCCATAACTTACAACGACCGGGAGTGGTATCAGCTAAAAAGCTATTTTCTTCCACATCGCCATGAATGCTTTTCACTACTTCTTTAACACGCACTCGAATACGCGCATGCAAATCCACAGCGCCAGTACCAAGTGCACGGCTTACTTCTTTGGTGCTTGTGAACACCATGCCCTCACCCTTGGCATTGATACGGTCGCGGGTTAAATAATAAAGCCCGAGTACCACGTCCTGGGTGGGAACAATAATCGGCTCACCGCTAGCAGGCGATAAAATGTTGTTGGTAGACATCATTAAAGCGCGAGCTTCTAGCTGTGCTTCAATGGTTAGCGGCACGTGTACCGCCATTTGGTCACCGTCAAAGTCAGCGTTAAAGGCCGCACACACCAAGGGGTGCAACTGAATGGCCTTACCTTCAATCAAAACAGGCTCAAAGGCTTGAATACCTAAACGGTGCAACGTTGGCGCACGGTTTAGTAACACAGGGTGTTCGCGAATCACGCTTGCTAACACGTCCCATACTTCCGGCGTCTCTTTGTCTACCATTTTTTTGGCGGCTTTAATGGTACCAGCCAAGCCTCTCTTCTCTAACTCAGAGAAGATAAATGGCTTAAACAATTCCAGAGCCATCTTCTTAGGTAGACCGCACTCGTGCAACTTAAGGGTCGGACCCACCACGATTACTGAACGACCAGAGTAGTCAACACGCTTACCAAGTAGGTTCTGACGGAAACGACCTTGCTTACCCTTAATCATGTCGGCTAAGGATTTTAGCGGACGACGGTTAGCACCTGTAATAGCGCGACCACGGCGACCGTTATCAAGCAGGGCGTCCACAGACTCTTGCAGCATGCGTTTTTCGTTACGCACAATAATATCTGGCGCTGCCAAATCTAATAAGCGCTTTAAACGGTTGTTTCGGTTAATTACTCGACGATATAAATCGTTGAGATCAGAAGTGGCAAAGCGACCGCCTTCCAAAGGCACCAATGGACGCAAGTCTGGTGGTAACACTGGTAAAACATTAAGCACCATCCACTCAGGGCGGTTACCAGAGGCAATAAAGGCCTCCACAAGCTTCAAACGTTTACTCAGTTTTTTGAGCTTAGTTTGCGAGCCCGTGCTATCCATTTCTTCACGAATCTGACGCGCTTCTGCTTCTAAGTCTAAATCAGCCAACAGCATCTGGATGGCTTCAGCACCCATGCGGGCATCGAAGTCATCAGCAAATTCTTCTAAGGCTTCATAGTACTCTTCGTCAGTTAGGATTTGGCCTACTTCTAACGTAGTGGTAGTGCCAGCATCCACAACAATAAATGATTCAAAATAAAGCACGCGCTCAATTTCGCGCAATGGCTTATCGAGAATCATACCAATACGGCTAGGTAACGACTTTAAAAACCAAATGTGTGCCGCAGGCGTTGCTAGCTCAATATGGGCCATGCGATCGCGACGTACTTTTGACTGGGTGACTTCAACGCCACACTTTTCACAAATAACACCGCGGTGCTTTAAGCGCTTGTACTTACCACACAAGCACTCGTAATCTTTCATAGGCCCGAAGATGCGAGCACAGAAAAGCCCGTCACGCTCTGGGCGGAAAGTACGGTAGTTAATGGTCTCCGGCTTTTTAACTTCGCCATAGGACCAAGAACGAATAAGATCCGGGTTCGCCAAACCAATTTTTAGTTTATCAAACTCCGTGGTTTGTTTTTGACTTCTTGCGAGATTCACTAAGTCTTTCAAGGCCAGCCCTCCATCGTGAGCCTAAGCTCTATAATGCGTTAATCCGGGGATTGAGTAGTCCTGCAGGACTACTCACTCTCTAATTCAATATTGATTCCAAGAGAACGAATTTCCTTCAGCAATACATTGAAGGACTCTGGCATTCCCGGATCCATGCGGTGGTCACCGTCAACAATGTTTTTGTACATGCGTGTACGTCCAGCCACATCGTCAGATTTTACTGTCAGCATTTCTTGCAGGGTGTATGCAGCACCGTAAGCTTCTAGTGCCCACACTTCCATCTCACCGAAACGCTGGCCACCAAACTGAGCTTTACCACCTAGCGGCTGCTGCGTTACAAGGCTATAAGAACCGGTTGAACGCGCGTGCATCTTGTCATCCACCAAGTGGTTGAGTTTGAGCATGTACATGTAACCCACGGTCACCGCTTGATCAATCTTCTCACCTGTGCGTCCATCCCAAAGCGTGGTTTGGCCTGAGCGCTCGTAACCGGCTAGCTCTAATAGTGCTTTGATTTCTTCCTCATTAGCACCATCGAACACAGGAGTTGCCATAGGTACGCCATCGCGAAGGTTTTCCGCTAGCTCAATAATGTCGTCATCACTGAACTGTTTGAAATCTTCTTTACGCAAGGCATCCCCTGTGCGGTTATAGATCTGCTCTAAGAGTTCACGGACTTCGGCTATTTTGCGTTTTTCATCAAGCATTTTGCCGAGTTTTTCGCCAAGCCCTTTTGCAGCCCAACCTAAGTGGGTTTCGAGGATCTGTCCGATGTTCATTCGAGATGGAACACCTAGAGGGTTAAGCACTAAATCAATCGGCACGCCGTTTTCGTCGTAGGGCATATCCTCTTCGGGCATAATCACAGAGATCACACCCTTGTTACCATGGCGTCCGGCCATCTTATCACCGGGTTGAATACGACGCTTAATGGCAAGGTAAACTTTAACCACCTTCATTACGCCATGGGGCAAATCGTCCCCGCCGGTGATTTTGCTCTTTTTGTCTTTAAAGCGGTCTTCTTGCTCTTTGGCATAGTCATCAAGGTATTGATGCGCCTTTTCGAGCTGGGAAGCAACCTCTTCATCGGCAAAGCGAAGCTCAAACCACTTCTCGCCTTCTAGACCATCTAAGATCTCGTCAGTAATCACAGTGCCGCGTTTCTGGCCTGCGCCACCATTAACCTTTTGACCTACTAGCACTTTACGTAAACGCTCAAGTACGTCCTGCTCAAGGATGCGGTATTCGTCACGTAAATCCTGACGGAATTCCTCTAGCTGTTGCTGCTCAATCTCAAGGGCACGTTCGTCCTTCTCTACGCCTTCACGTGTGAACACCTGAACGTCAACTACAGTTCCGTTAACGCCAGTTGGCACACGTAGTGAGGTGTCTTTTACGTCTGATGCTTTTTCACCAAAAATGGCACGTAGCAGCTTCTCTTCTGGTGTGAGCTGAGTTTCGCCTTTAGGCGTTACTTTACCGCAGAGAATATCTCCTGCGGATACTTCTGCACCAATATAAACAATGCCTGACTCGTCAAGTTTTGATAGCGCAGCCTCACCCACGTTAGGAATATCAGAGGTAATCTCTTCTTTACCTAGCTTGGTGTCACGAGCTACACAGGAAAGCTCCTGGATGTGAATAGTGGTGAACCTATCTTCGCGCACCACTCGCTCAGAGATTAGAATGGAGTCTTCAAAGTTGTACCCATTCCATGGCATAAACGCCACGCGCATGTTCTGACCTAGAGCCAGCTCACCTAAGTCCGTGGATGGGCCATCAGCCAGGATATCGTCACGTACCACCTTGTCGCCAATTTTTACTAACGGGCGTTGGTTAACACAGGTGTTCTGGTTAGAGCGTGTGTATTTGATCAGGTTATAAATATCAACACCCGCTTCACCTTCGCTGATTTCATCATCGTTAACTTTGACGATAATGCGGCTTGCATCAACTTTTACCACTTCTCCGCCACGTCGCGCCACGACACATACACCAGAGTCACGGGCAACGTTACGCTCCATACCTGTTCCTACCAATGGCTTTTCTGCACGTAAAGTCGGTACTGCTTGACGTTGCATGTTTGAACCCATCAAAGCACGGTTAGCATCATCGTGCTCAAGGAATGGGATCAAAGCAGCGGCCACGGACACAACTTGGTGCGGTGAAACGTCCATGTGCGTGATTTGATTAGGAGCCATCAAGGTAAACTCGTCCTGATGACGCACCGCCACAAACTCTTCGACAAATTTGCCATCTTCAACTTTTGAGTCTGCTTGAGCAATCACGCAATTGGTTTCTTCAATCGCTGATAGGTATTCGATCTCATCGGTAACCTTGCCATCAACAACCTTGCGATAGGGGCTTTCTAAAAAGCCGTAGCTGTTGGTGCGTGCATAGGTGGCCAAGGAGTTGATCAGGCCAATGTTAGGACCTTCTGGCGTCTCAATAGGGCAAACACGTCCGTAGTGGGTGGGGTGAACATCTCGCACCTCAAACCCAGCACGCTCACGGGTCAAACCACCTGGTCCTAGAGCAGACACGCGACGCTTGTGCGTCACTTCAGAAAGTGGGTTGTTTTGATCCATAAACTGGCTCAATTGCGATGAGCCAAAGAACTCTTTAACAGCTGCTGCAACTGGACGTGAGTTGATCAGATCTTGGGGCATTAGGCCTTCAGACTCGGCCAAGCTCAAGCGATCACGCACAGCACGTTCAACACGAACCAAGCCAATACGGAACTGGTTTTCCGCCATCTCGCCCACTGAGCGCACTCGACGGTTACCCAAGTGGTCAATATCATCCACTACGCCATTACCGTTACGGATGTCCACCAAGGTGCGTAGCGCATCGACAATATCGGAGTAATCATCGCCATATTGCTCGTAGAGCGTCTTACCCTCATCATCTGTGCGATTGCTGAAATAGCGTCCATCGTACAACACACCAGGGCCTTCCATTTCTTCACGGCCCAAACGGCTGTTAAACTTCATACGGCCGACTTGGGAAAGATCGTAACGTTCTTCAGTAAAGAAAAGGTTTTTAAATAGATTTTCCGCAGCTTCCTTTGTGGGTGGTTCGCCAGGACGCATCATTTTGTAAATTTCTACTAACGCCTCAAACTGCCCGCCACCAAGGTAGTTGCGGTCGTCTTGCTCACTGCGCAATGTGTCAGAGATAAAAGGACCTTGGTCTAAATCATTGATATACAATGTTTCAAACTCAATCACGCCGTTTTTATCTAATAACTCAAGCACATCTTCATCAATGATAGTGTTGCAATCTAAAATAACTTCGCCGCTATCTTCATCAATAATGGAGTGTGCTAATACCTTGCCATGCAAGTAGGAGTCTGGAACTTCTAAACGTGTTACATTGGCTTTTTCTAACACGCGAATATGACGCGCCGTAATTCTGCGACCCGTTTCAACCACCACTTCGCCATCAGCTAAAATATCGAAGATGGCCGTTTCACCACGCAAGCGCTCCGGTACTAAATCTAGGTGATAGACACCCTCTACGCGAGTAATTCTGTTCGTCTGGAAAAACATTGCCAAAATTTCGTCTGGCGTATAGCCCAAAGCACGCAGCAACATGGTCGCAGGTAATTTGCGGCGGCGATCAATACGAACAAACACTAAATCTTTAGGGTCAAACTCAAAGTCTAACCATGAACCACGGTAAGGAATCACACGGCCAGAATAAAGCAACTTACCCGAGCTATGGGTTTTACCTTTGTCATGGTCATAGAAAACACCAGGAGAACGGTGCAACTGAGATACAATCACACGCTCAGTGCCGTTGATAATAAAGGTACCGTTCTCCGTCATTAGTGGCATTTCGCCCATGTATACTTCTTGTTCGCGAATATCTTTAATGGCGCCAGAGGATTCACGATCATAAATAACTAAGCGAATGCGAACTCGCAGAGGCGCTGCATAGGTCGCTCCACGCTGTATGCACTCGCCCACATCAAAAACTGGCTTGCCTAGCTCATAACCCGCATACTCTAAAAGTGCGTTGCCTGAGTGGCTTGAAATGGGAAATACAGATTTAAAGGCAGCTTCCAGCCCCACAGGGTCTCGCTGATCAGCTTTTTTATCCTGTTGCAAAAAAGAACTGTAAGAGCTCAGCTGGATAGCCAAGAGATACGGTACTTCCATAACCTGTGGGAGCTTACCGAAATTCTTACGAACCCGCTTTTTCTCAGTGAATGAGTAAGCCATCTGTGTTCCTCAGCTGTTAAATATCACCCGCCGGCGATGACATTTTAGAAATACTATCGTTATTATGCGCAATGAATTGCGTCGATTCTTTGCCCACTCAATAACGACAAAAAGCAGGCAGCCGAAATGACTGCCTGCTTGGGTTAACGTAGTAAAAACGTTAGCCCTTTTAGAAGCATTACTTAACCTCTACGGTACCGCCAGCTTCTTCGATCTTCTTCTTGAGCTCTTCAGCTTCTGCTTTCTCAACACCTTCTTTGATTGGTGCAGGAGCAGATTCTACAAGATCTTTAGCTTCTTTTAGACCTAGGCCGGTAGCTTCACGAACTGCCTTAATAACGCCTACTTTCTTGTCGCCGAAGCTAGCAAGAATTACGTCAAACTCGGTTTGCTCTTCAGCAGCACCTTCACCGCCTGCAGCAGGTGCAGCAGCTACAGCAACAGCAGCTTGTGCGCTAACGTTGAACTTTTCTTCCATCGCGCTGATTAGCTCTACTAGCTCAACAACGGTTAGGTTACCAATTGCTTCTAAGATTTGCTCTTGAGACATGTTATTTCTCCTAAGGCGACTTTATCCGCCTATGAAACAGACTGTAAATAAATATTCCTGAGTTGGCTGATTAAGCCGCCTCTTCCTGCTTTTTATCTTTAACTGCATTAACAGCGCGTGCTGCTTTTGTCGGAATCTCATTAAGAGTACGAACAAATTTAGCAACAGGAGCTTGCAGTACAGACGCGAGCGTGGATAGGGCTTCTTCGCGGGTGGGTAAGCTGGCTAAGATATCAATATCTTTAGCACCGTATAACACACCACCTACGGACAATGCAGTAACTTCTAGCGCATCGTTTTCTTTAGCAAAATTCTTAAAAAGACGTGCTGCAGCACCTGGGTCTTCTTGTGAAAATGCCAAAATGGTTGGGCCAACCAACGCTTCACTGAGGCACTCAAACTCTGTGCCCTCAATGGCACGCTTGGCTAATGTATTACGTACAACTTGTACAAACACACCAGTTTCACGTGCTTGCTCACGCAGTACCGTCATTTGCGATACTGTTAAGCCACGATAGTCAGCAACCACTGCAGAAAGCGCATCTGAAGCTACAGCATTTACTGCCGCTACAATTGCTCGTTTGTCGTCCAGCCTTAAAGCCATGTTGACCTCCTGGATTAACAAACACTGGCTAAGCCAGCTTGGTTGCTTCGCCGATTATCGGCATATCGCGGAAAGCCCGACAAACATCAGGATTTACTTCCGCGCCTACGCAGGCGATTCCTCATTACCTCTTGCGAGACCTGCGGTCTTTGACGCTCCAGCCTGAGCTAGGATCAAAGTTTCATTGCGGGCTTGCGCCCGCGAACTGCTATTTAAGCCCTAAGGATGCAATATCAATTGCAAGACCAGGACCCATAGTAGTAGAAAGACTAATCTTCTTGAGGTAAACACCACGTGAAGATGCAGGCTTCAAACGCTGCAGATCACCAATTAGAGACAATAGGTTTTCTTGAATGGCAGCAGCTTCGAAACCAACCTGCCCGATGATGGTGTGAATAATACCGCCTTTATCGTTGCGGTAACGAACCTGACCACCTTTTGCGTTCGCAACAGCAGCTGCTACATCTGGTGTAACCGTTCCAACACGCGGGTTAGGCATTAAACCACGAGGACCAAGAATGGTACCTAATCGGCCCACCACACGCATGGCGTCTGGAGTAGCAATCACCACATCAAAATCAAGATTACCGCCTTGAATGCTTTCAGCTAAGTCTTCAAAACCAACAATATCTGCGCCGGCTTCTTTTGCTGCATCAGCGTTTTCGCCTTGGGCAAACACAGCCACTCGTACTGTCTTACCAGTACCATTTGGCAGCACGGACGCTCCGCGAACGTTCTGGTCTGATTTACGTGGATCAATACCTAGATTGATGGCCACATCAAAGGACTCAGTGAACTTAACTGTAGATAGCTCGCTCAGCAACGACACAGCTTCTTCAACGGTGTACTGCTTGCCAGGAACTACTTTTTCATTAATAGCGCGCTGGCGCTTTGTTAACTTTGCCATGTCTTAACCCTCTACCGTTAGGCCCATAGAACGAGCGCTACCTTCTAAGGTGCGCACTGCGGCATCTAAAGATGCAGAGGTCAAATCTGGCTCTTTAATTTTGGCAATTTCTTCCAATTGTGCGCGCGTTACTTTACCAACTTTGGTTTTATTTGGTTCGCCTGAACCAGACTTAACGCCAGCAGCTTTCTTCAACAAATAAGCCGCGGGAGGCGTCTTCATTACAAAGGTAAAGCTGCGGTCATTATAAACAGTGATAATGACAGGAATAGGTGAACCTGGTTCAATACCCTGAGTCTGTGCGTTAAACGCTTTACAGAACTCCATGATATTCACACCATGCTGACCTAACGCAGGACCAACAGGAGGACTAGGGTTAGCCTGCCCTGCTGGCACTTGCAATTTAATATAAGCTTGAATTTTTTTAGCCATGATAACTCCCTGGGTAGTAGCGCCCTCACTTATAATGAACAGGCTCCCCTGAGGTGAATAAAGCCTAGCTAACTAGGCACCTAACTGGTCAGTTGATTTTCTCAACCTGACCAAATTCCAAATCCACAGGTGTTGAGCGACCAAAAATAATAACCGCCACCTGAATCCTGCTTTTTTCGTAATCAATAACTTCTACAACGCCGTCGAAGTCGGCAAAAGGCCCATCAATAACGCGAACGGTTTCGCCTGGTTCAAATTGCGTTTTGGGCTGTGGCTTCTCACTACTTGCATCGATTCTGCGCAGAATTGCTTCCGCCTCTTTGGGTGCAAGCGGCGCCGGTTTTTCGCGTGTACCACCGATAAAACCGAGAACCCGTGGAGTTTCATTCACAAGGTGCCAGGTTGTGTTATTCATCTCCATTTGGACAAAAACATAACCTGGAAAAAACTTACGCTCAGAGCGTCTCTGCTTGCCACCCTTGGTTTCAACCACCTCTTCCGTGGGCACCAAAATATCGCCAAAAAAATCTTCTAGCTCGTGTAATCTAATGCGCTCTTCAAGCAGCAGCTTAACTTGCTTCTCAAAACCTGAGTAGGCATGTACTACGTACCAACGTTTAGACATTTCTACTCCTTAACCAATAACCCGAGAAACGATACCGTTTAAAATCCAGTCAAACACGAACAAGATCAAACCCACCGCTAAAACAAAAACAACCACAATAATAGTGGTTTGCATGGCTTCTTGGCGAGTTGGCCAGACAACTTTGCGCATCTCCACCATGGCGTCTTTGCGAAATTGATTGAACTGCTTACCTTTGATGGTTTGGAGGGCAATAAAAGCCGAAAGCAAACCCAAGGCAGTTACGCCTAACGCACGATAGAGAGCTGGAATTTCAGCAGAATAATAAGTATTTCCCCAAATCGCAGCGCCCAACAAAATAGTCACCAAGGACCACAGCACTACTTGCAGTGATGACGATGCTTGAGTTCCTGCTTTTTCGCTCATGTAAATATCCTGCCGAGGGGAACATAACTGAAATGGCAGGCCAGGAGGGACTCGAACCCCCAACTACCGGTTTTGGAGACCGGTGCTCTACCAATTGAACTACTGGCCTTTAAAATGTGCTAGCGGCTTTACACCGCTAGCAGGACTTACAAATCACTCGATGATTTTAGCTACTACACCAGCACCTACGGTACGGCCACCTTCGCGAATCGCAAAGCGCAGACCTTCATCCATGGCGATGGGAGCAATTAGCTCAACCGCTAACTTAACGTTATCACCAGGCATTACCATTTCTACGCCTTCAGGAAGGTCGCAAGCACCGGTAACGTCTGTGGTACGGAAGTAGAACTGTGGGCGATAGCCATTAAAGAATGGGGTGTGACGACCACCTTCTTCTTTGCTTAACACATACACTTCTGCTTCAAACTTGGTGTGTGGCTTGATGGTGCCTGGCTTGGCCAATACCTGACCACGCTCAACATCTTCACGCTTAGTACCACGCAATAGCACACCTACGTTCTCACCCGCACGGCCTTCGTCAAGCAGCTTACGGAACATTTCAACACCGGTACAAGTGGTTTTTTGAGTGTCGCGAATACCAACAATCTCAACTTCTTCACCCACCTTGATGATACCGCGCTCTACACGACCGGTTACTACAGTACCACGGCCAGCAATAGAGAATACGTCTTCGATAGGCATCAAGAAGGCGCCATCGATGGCACGCTCTGGCTCAGGGATGTACTCGTCAAGTGTTTCAACTAACTTTTGTACTGCAGGAATACCAATTTCAGAGGTATCACCTTCTAAGGCTTTAAGCGCAGAACCGATAATGATTGGTGTGTCATCACCTGGGAAGTCGTACTCGTTTAACAACTCACGCACTTCCATTTCCACCAGCTCAATTAGCTCTTCATCGTCAACCATGTCCGCTTTATTTAGGAACACAACGATGTAAGGTACGCCAACCTGACGCGACAACAAGATGTGCTCACGTGTCTGAGGCATAGGGCCATCAGCAGCAGATACTACCAAGATTCCGCCGTCCATCTGAGCCGCACCGGTGATCATGTTTTTAACATAGTCAGCGTGACCAGGGCAGTCTACGTGGGCGTAGTGACGGTTAGGGGAATCGTACTCTACGTGAGAGGTAGCGATGGTAATACCACGCTCACGCTCTTCTGGCGCATTATCAATCTGACTGTAGTCACGAGCATCACCCGTGCCCCATACTTCATGACAAGTACGTGTTAGTGCCGCAGTCAAAGTGGTCTTACCATGGTCAACGTGACCGATGGTACCAACGTTCAAGTGCGGTTTATTGCGTTCAAATTTTTCCTTAGCCACGAGCTACCACCTCTTAGTTTGGTTGTGTGTTCTTAGCAGAACATAACTTTCTTAGAATACACAAAAAGACCACGAAACCTATGGCATCGTGACCACTCTGGTAAACCTTTCGCTTACCCTTGAGCCTGAGCCCAAATTTGGAGCTCACGACCAGATTTGAACTGGTGACCTCTTCCTTACCAAGGAAGTGCTCTACCTGCTGAGCTACGTGAGCGTATTTCTTGGAGCGGGTAGCGGGAATCGAACCCGCACCATCAGCTTGGAAGGCTGAGGTTCTACCGTTGAACTATACCCGCAAAACCATTCAATTTGGTGGAGGAGGCTGGATTCGAACCAGCGAAGCTTTCGCGTCAGATTTACAGTCTGATCCCTTTAGCCACTCGGGAACTCCTCCCAAAACCGCTGCTATGCTAACAGCATCTTTGTCGCTGTCAACAAAAAAGCCCTGAATTCAAGGCTTTTATTAAACTGGAGCTGGCGAGAGGAATCGAACCCCCGACCGCCTGATTACAAATCAGATGCTCTACCTACTGAGCTACGCCAGCCTTAGTGGACGCGAATTATAGGGCAATATATTTAAGTTGGCAACTTTAAAAGTAGATTAATTCTTACAGGTTACCTGCATCACAGAAACCCCCTCCAGTTCAGCACTGGAATACACTTTCTCGCTTTTATTTAATTCATGCGGAGCCACATTAAACACTAGCCAGTATTCCACAACATCCTTCCAAGTCTCCCTCACCTCGACCCTATAGCCTGCATTAATCATTTTAGTTTGCAGCCCAATGGCGGATTCCTTGTTGGAAAAATAGCCTAGAGACACAGCGTTCTCGTCTTCACCTTCTGTCACAATAAAACTATCCACGCCTTTAAAATGCAGCTCCCTTAACCTATCTGTCGCCTCTTGCCGGCTATCGAAAGCTGGTAGATACACCCAGTGGAGTTGATTTTTACGCAATGACAAACGCTCTATTCTACCGCTCAAGCCCATTTCGTTATTCAAGGCCAGTGAACGCTCGGCCGCTTGTGCGGTATCCCAGGGACCAATTGCTAGGCAATAGCTTGATCTACGAGTAGCGAGCGCCTCTTCTTTACTACTGGCATCCCTCTCACCTAAGACTTTAAGTTCTAAGCCTTGCTGCACAAAGGGTGCGGCCTCCAATGTGGCGACTGGCCTATTAAACCATGCAAAGGAGAAATAAATTACGTTCAGCATTAATAGCAAAAAGAATATTATCCGCAAGCTAGTGCCCTCTCAGCATATCTTTCGCAACTCTACTCAATCCCCGCAACACTAAGGAATCATCAACTATTACTTTTTTCTGGATAAGCTCAACAAAGCTATTGGCGTCACCGCCCGTCAAGTACACAGCCAAATCACCGCACATTTCTTCTACTTCTAGCAATACTTGATTAATAAAACTCGCACACATTTTTGCACAACCATTATTCACAGCTTGTGCTGTGCTGTTGGCTAGCACCAGGGAACCTGGCCATTCTTGTTGAACTTTCACCTGAGCTGTGCCTTGGTGTAACGCTTGGACTAGCATCGAATACCCTGGAACTATGTATCCACCAAGATGCAATCCACTGTTATTTGCCACATCTATCGTAATAGCACTACCGCAGTCTATGACAGCGCAGGCTCCCTGTCTGTGCCACGCCTCTAAAATTGCCAACCATCTATCAACACCAAGTTTTTCTGGATTTGGGTAGCTATTATGAAACCCTAATCGCTCTGCTTCGGCTTGATAAAAAATGATGGGGGCTGCTATTTCTTGAGCTAACGCATGCTCTATGGCTTTATTAGCGCCTGGGCTTAAAACAGAGGCAACCATTACACTCGTGATTTGCTTGGCAGGTAGAGAACGATTAATGTTACCCCACGTTTTCTGCCAGGTTTCTCCATGGCGGGTTTTATTGATATTTGCTTGCCCTGCGCAACTAGCGGACGATTCAAGCTGCCAATGAACACTGGTGTTACCTATGTCTAATAAAAGTCTCATTGCTTGCGCACACTCACTTCGCCAGCATAGAAGCTTTGCACCTCATCCCCAACATCAACAAGAAGCGCTCCTGCCGGGTTTGCGCCCATAGCCGTACCTTCCACAACATGGCTTCCTAGTAGAACCTTAACCCTCTGCCCATACAAATAGTCAAAACGCTGCCATTCCTCAAGAAAAGGCTGCAGTCCCTGCTGTTTGAAAGCGATAATTGCAGCTTGTATCGCATTTATTATGCGAGCCGTCCAAGTATTACGATTAATATGTGTTGGTATAGCTTCATGGATACTGGCGACGCCTTGCTCACCCTCTCCGCCTAAATAGCTAGCGTTGATGCCCACACCGATGATTGCATCACAATCGCCATTAATATCTCCGCTCATTTCAATCAAAATACCACTCAACTTACGGTCTTCGAGCATCACATCATTGGGCCACTTTAATGCTAACGGGCAATTATCGCTCAGTTCATTCAAGGCCTGAACAATAGCGACACCCACCACTAGCGACAAACCTTGCAAGGATTTAGCACCGCGATTAAAAGGCACTTTATAGCTCAAGTATAAATTAGGTCCAAAAGGTGATTGCCAAGATTTTCCTCTGCGTCCTCGACCTTCGGACTGGGACTCACTGAGCAAAACAAATTCTTGTCCTGGAAATTGCTCTGCTAGGGCCATCGCAGCTAAGTTGGTTGAGGGCAAACTCCAGCATATGCGCAACGGTATTTGCTTATTGTTGAGCTCGCTATTGAGTTGTGCCTTATCTAGCACCTCCCCACCCTCTGGCAAACGATAGCCTTCACCGTGGACAGAGATCACCTCTAAGCCCTGCTCTTTCAGTGCAGCTATTCGTTTCCAAACATAAGCTCGAGACGTCCCTATCTGCTCCCCGATCTCCTCACCAGAAACAAGGCGGCCTCGGGAAAGCTGGTGCAGAATTTTTTTGTCAATATCAGCAAGCTGAATTTCACCAGCCAAAGGGTACGTAAGAAGAGTATTGAACACATATGCCTCGCAAAAGCCTGAAGCCACAAAATTAATAACTCTCATATGGTAATGCATCTAGAGCACAATAAACCACATGGTAGCGACAGTTTTTGCTGATGCCGAGCGATTAATGAATATGAGGATGTAGGTGTTAGCAAGGTATCTTCACGCAATTAAGCACTAGCAACCAATGGCGCTGTATATAGTATCTCGGGAGCAAGCGGCAAGGCATCGCCTGGTTTTGTTTACTGCAGTTGGGGCATTTAGTGCGGCTGTACGGTTGGTGCGGCGGCGACGGTTAAGGTAATAACAGCGCGTGCCATTAGCACACAACAAAAAGCCCTTGATACTCAGTATCAAGGGCTCTCTGCTAAATTAAAGCCTGATAATGTCCTACTCTCACATGGGGAGACCCCACACTACCATCGGCGATGTGTCGTTTCACTTCTG
>Ga0209487_1000221_pt1 | contig 51799 bp, 49 predicted proteins | sample Poulit2012_FD_187524 | JGI IMG/M metagenome (GOLD analysis project Ga0209487, IMG submission 187524) | Agricultural soil microbial communities from Georgia to study Nitrogen management - Poultry litter 2012 (SPAdes) (version 2) | ecosystem: Environmental > Terrestrial > Soil > Agricultural land... | reverse complement strand
TGTCAATGCAGCGAACCTGACTGAGTATCGCGAGCTGGCTGACCCGCAGATGCCCAGGATCCTCTTGCTGATTGACAACTACCCCGACTTCAAGAAGGAGTGGGAGCTTACGTCCGCCAGGGCACCCTTCTACCAGACGTTCATGCGCGTTCTGGGGGAGGGGCGCCCGCTCGGTGTGCACGCCGTCATCACTGCTGACCGAAGTGGTGCGGTCCCCACAGCAGTGGCTGCCAACATCTCCCGGAAGGTGGTGCTGCGGCTGTCTGACCCGAATCAGTATTCCCTCCTCGGAGTTGCCAAGGACATCTTGGACGACCAGTCCGCTCCTGGGCGTGCCGTCGTGGACAAGAACGAGATGCAGGTCGCCGTTCTGGGCGGCACTACGAACGTTGCCGAGCAGACCAAGTCCCTCGATGAGCTGGCGGATGAGCTGCGCAAGAAGGGGGTCGCTGACGCTCCCGAGATTCGCTCGCTGCCCACACAGGTCAGCGTGCGCGAGATGCCTGATCGTGTTGACGGGATGCCCGTGTTCGGCGTTGCAGACGACACTCTCGCTGCACGGGGGTTCGACCCGGTGGGTTCGTTCACCATCGTCGGGCCGCCCCAGTCCGGCAAGACGAACACGCTCAAGGCTCTGGTCATTGCGATGGAACGCTTCGACCCGGACGTTCGGCTCTTCCACTTCGGTAATCGTCGTGCCCAGCTCTCCGATTTCCGGCCATGGGTACGTAGTGCAGTCCGGCCCGATGATGAGAAGGCGCTCGCCACTGAGCTGGCAGAGATCGTTGCTGATGAGTCGGTCCCGGGTCGCATCCTCATCGTCGTCGAGGACATACCCCATCTGGCTGACGGTCCGGCTGACCGCGCTATGCGCGGCCTGCTGCAGGCGCTCAACAACAGTGATCACATGCTGATCGCTGAAGCCGACGTGAGCCGTGCTGGAGGCGGGTCCGGCGTCCTCGGCGAATGGAAGTCGCCACGCCAAGGTATTGCGCTCAAGCCGGACGCCTACGACGGTGACACGCTCTTCAAGGTGCCGTTCGGACGCGTCAAGAGGGCAGAGTTCCCCGACGGTCGCGGGATCTTCGTGCAGGCAGGTCGCGCAGTGACGATGCACGTCCCGTTCGTGACTGCCGATGATGCGGCCCCGGCTGCGTTGAGCAACAGTGTGACCGCCGCTCCTGCACAGCCGGCAGGTGTGGGTGGGTAGTGGTCCCCATTGCCCGGTGAGCAGAGTTCCATACAGTAGGTGCAGGTGGTCCAGGAGGGGCACCATCCGAGAACATCAGGAAGGTAGTTTTCATGACCGACTTCGGTGCAACATACGACGAGATGGAGTCGTGCGCTGGCAAGCTCGACGACGGCAAGGAGAGCATCGACGACGCGCTCACCGAGTGCCAGGGCTACGTCGATGAGCTCGTCGAGGACGGCTTCAAGACCGAGAAGGCGTCCGGCAAGTTCAAGGACGGCTACGACGACCTGACCAGCGGTCTGAAGGACGCCTCCGAGGGCGTCTCCGAGATGGCGCAGGCGTTGCGCGACATGGCTCAGGCGATCCGTGACCTGGACGACCAGCTCGCTGGTTGATCGACCCCTCAGTGCGGTGGGGGCCGGCCCTACGGGCCGGTCCCCACTGCTTCGAGGAAGCCGGGCGCAGCGCACCGGTGTTTGCCAGCCGAGGAAACCCGCTCTGAGCGCCGGCAACCATCGAGCAGCGAGTGTCATGCTCGCCGGCGCGCTCAGTGAGACAAGACATGGTGAGGCACGGCTAGGAAGGCCCTCATGGCAGACGTAAAGATCGACTTCAACTCGATGGACAAGCTGAACAGCCAGCTGCTGGACATCGTCACCGAGCTGGATGAAGCACAGTCTCGCTCTGAGGAGCTCGAGGCAGCGATCGGTAACCCGTACGATCAAAGTAGCCTCCGTGACCGTGCTCGTGAGTTCGAGGAACGTTGGGATGAGAAGCGGGGCGAGCTGAAGGACAAGCTCGAGAAGATTCAGGAGCACGTCAAGGGCGTGCTCGACGGCTTTCGCGACGGCGACACCGAACTCGCCGACGGCATGGAGAGTGAGAACTGAGTTTCCTCTCGTGTCTGTGCTGACACGACGCTGGGGACGAGTGTGGAGAGGGAGACTCGATGAACAAGTCACCGATGTCAAGGGACATTGAGTACCTGATCGGCGACGGCGAGACGATCGAGAGCCGCGGCAAGCAGATTGAGTCGCTCGGCAAGAAGATGATCGAGAGCGCCACGATCCTTGAAGCGGTCAAGGACTCGGAGGACGGCCAGTACGGGAAGGCCGTCGACAAGTTGCGTGAGGAGATCGGCGAAGCGCACGACACGCTGCGTGAAGCAGGCGAGCTGTACCAGCCGGTGGGCCCGCACATCGCTGACTACGGCGCCCAGGTCTCGGAGAGCCAGCCGCTGATCAAGAGCAAGGTCGATGAGTGCGTGCAGCTCTGGAACTCATTCGAAGGGCTCCCGGGCTCGGTGACCGGACCGGATTCTGGTGCTGACGACGAGGACGCCGCGGAATCGGAGTATCAGGCGAAGAAGCAGGCATACGACGACTGGAACGAGGCCGCCGGCGAGTACGACTCACTTGTCAGCACGTGGGAGCTGGCCTATGGCAAGGCTGAGTCGGGTATCAGCGATGACATGGCTGGCAAGATTCGCGATCCGGACTGGTTCTGGGACGCGATCGACTTCCTGGTCGACGCGCTCGGCTGGGTCGCGCTGGCGGTGGGCATCCTGGCCATCATCGTGGGTGGTCCGTTCATCGCTCTCGCTGCCATTCTCGGAGCGGCAATCTTCGCGCTGACCCTGCTCCAGTATCTGGGCGGCGAAGCCAGCCTGGGAGACATGTTCTGGGCGACGATCGGGATCGTCCCGTTCGGCAAAGCGGGCTTGCTGTTCCGCGGTGCCAAGGGTTCCTTCTTCAAGGAGATGTTCAAAGGGTTCTCCAAGTCAAACTTCACCACGATGCTGGACGACTTCGGGGCGATGGGCGGTCGGATGTCGGCAGCGAATGGCTTCTGGAAGAGCGCGGGCGCCATGTTTGACGGCGGTGGGACCGGAGCCCTCGTTCGCAGCCTGACCGGCAAGGACCCCAAGGGATGGACCGAGATGGCTGAGCAGTTGGACATGGAGAGCCTGAGCATCAAGACACAGCTCGGCAACGGCGTGGACATGATCTGGCAAACCATGACCACGTTTACCGGCCACATGTCAAAGATCGACAGCACCATTGCAAAGATCAGCGGCAATGATCCGGTGAAGGACGGCCTGCCTGTCCCGATCCGGATCGCTCTGTGAGGGTGAGTGCCGCACGGATGGCACAGTGGCACATCGCTGAGATCTACGAGCCAGATTCCTGGTTGCCGGTGCCAACAGATATGCCCGGTCCGGAGCGAACCGAGTGGACGCGGAAGGTCATCGAATCGCTGCGATCTTCGTGGGGCGATGAGTGGCAGGACGAGTACGCGGTGGTCCTGGTAGCGGCACTAGACGGCATCGCCAGCACGAGGCAGCCGGGCGACGGACCGCTCTACCTGTGCTGGCCGCTGCCGGCGCCGATGTGCATGACGATCCGCATCAACGTGTTCGACTCGCCAATTCACCGGGAGGCGCGTCCCGTCCGGGGCGAGGCCGTCTACCACGAAGCTCCGGGACTGGGCCCTGGCGTGCACCACGTTCGCGAACGTCGGGACGAGGTACTAGGTCACGAGATGGACCTGGTGGCTGCTTCCTTCGTCTTCGACGACGGTAGGTCGACCGTGGTGGTCGAGACGGACGAGGTCCCGGCCGGCGTGGCCAACCTCGTGGCCCCCGATCTCCAGCGTCTGGTGCAGTCACTTGTCCTGAGGGGCCCAGACGGTCTGTCCTTCCGTGCCCTGCCTCCCCCCACTACGCTCGTCGACACCGACGACCGCTGGGAGGTGGAGGATGGCGCCTGAGGAAGAACGATCCATCGAACGATGGGCCCGCTCTCGGATGGCGGTAGGCATCCCGTCCGAGATCGAGCGACGCGTTCTCCTCGAGAGCCCGCGAGCCCGGCAGCCGGACTGGCACGAACGATTCTGGCGCAGTGGATTCGGCGTGCTGGTCCGGATGATCCTCATCGTCTCGGCCATCTTCGGCGCCGCGGCAGTCCTGTCCAGCCCCGAGCTGGGATTCATGCGCCGCGGATTCGATGCGGATGTGGCGGTCCGGGTCTCTGCAGTTTGCTTCGCACTCTCGGTCGTCTTTGTTCTCGCGCTGTTCGCCGAGTGGTGGCAAGGGGGTCGCGAACGGCCACGCGGTGCATTCGGTGTTGCACTGATCGTCCTACTACCAGCGGCTCTGACCCTGCTCGTGGTGCATGGTCAGGCGGAGGTCGATGTCCCGTGGGCTTGGCTGGTACCCACTTGGCTGGCAGCAGTTCTCTCTGTCGTGCTGCTCATGCTTCTAGCCATCGCGTCGCATCCTGCTGCCGAGTCCGCCGATCCACCTGTGCTTGACGTCGCCACGTTGACACCGGGAGAGATCGAGGAGCTGTTGGCGATCCGGGACCACACGTTACGCATCTTGGTAGACCGGGAACGACTCGCCCCGGGTGTGGTTGAGCAGGCACGGCAGGTTCCGCTGGGTCAGCTGCACACGCTGGACGATCAGAAGGAGAAGGGTGCGCGGTGACTGATGACACGATGACTGGAGACACCACAGTCTCGCTTCGGGCAGAGCTCGGCGGACAGCCAGACCCAGACTTCTCCCTACGCCTCCTCCCGGGCTGGACGCGTTGGAAGCCCGACGGCGACCAGATGAAGAAGATGGGCCGGCAGGTCCGGGATCGGCTGGCGGCCGTTGGACGGACCGACCTGGCACCTGAGGCCCATGGTTTGGTCCTCTCGAGCTTCAAGGAGATGCGAAAGCAAGACGTCATCGCAGTCTTCTCCGCCACGGAGGATCGAGACGACACGATCTGGATGCCCGGCTCTATGCTCGCCACCATCCGGCGGGCCGGCCCCGACCACAACTTGGACGAGCTCGTGGTGCATCTCATCCGGGAGTACGGCGCCGCTCCGCTCTTCGGCGACAAGCGGTTCGTGCGCTATCGGCGTGAGCGGGAGCGTGAGTTACCGGACGGTATGGCGCGGATCACGACCATCGAATACATGACCCCCATTCCCACCTCCAACCGTCGGCGTGCACTGTGTCTGACCGCCTCCTACGGGGCTCCGACGACGATTCCTGCGGATGATGAGCGCCTCGAAGCCTACGAGCTTGCCTTTGACGCGATGGTTTCGACACTGCGATGGATCCCGCCGGAGGCGGCGGCCTCCTCAGAGTCTTGAACGCTGGGATCGCTGGGGCGTCCTAGTCGTCTCGGCGCCGGAGTGCGACGACGTCCGTCTTCGACAGGTGGGTCTCGACGTTGTCGGGCGGGAGCGAGCGAGAGCCTGGCTACGATGTGACGATCGAACTTCCATCGGAGGAGACTCGAGTGGGAAGCGCAAGCCGGACGCCGGAGGAGTGGGCGCGGACTGTCGACCTCGCTCCGCCGGTTCACTGGGGGGGACGTCGAGGACGAGATTCTGCGATGCGAACCGGTGGTGGAGAAGTCTACGGCAGATACCGTCGTGCGGGCGATCGGTTTCGTGGTCGTGGCGATCCTGGCGATCCCGAGCTTCGGGTCGTCCGTGCTCGGGCTCATTCTGTTCCTGCTAGGGGTGAACGCGATCATCCTCCGAGTTCTGTTCGCGTTGGCGATAGGAACTGCCGTCGTCATGCTGATCTTCTGGTGGGAGGACCGGGGCAGGGGACCGGTGAAGCTTCTCGTCGCCGGCGGCTCGGGTGCTGTATCCCTGGTGACCTACCTGCTGATGCGGGCAGCCCCGGAGGCGCAAGGAGACGGTTGGGCCGCGCTGTTCATGATCCTCGCAGCCGTGGCCGGGCTGGGTGGTGCGGTAGTGATGTTGCTCGGCGGCAAGGCCGAGCAGGAGCGCCGCCAGCGTCGACGCTGGAGCCTCAACCCTGGCAGGGACGCAGCCTATGTCCGCGCACGCCGGCACGCACTGGAGATCCTGGTCGAACGTGGTGTGGTGCGCGTGGACGAGGACCGACGGCGGCAGATGGCGGAGATGCCCCTGGGCACCTGGCACACCATAGGCGCTGCCTCACAACGTTGAGTCTGCCCCGGCGGGGGCGCCGTACCGTCCTCGTAGACTCATCCCTGGTAGAAAACCATCGGCAAGGAGAGATGACCGTGCCACGAAGGGGGCTCCGCGGGGTGACTGGGATGCTCGCCTCCGCGCTCGTGCTCGCCCTCGCGGCCTGCGCCACGCCGCTGCCGAACTCTGTGGTTGCCGGGTCGAGCACCACCATCGGGTGGACCCACCGGCTGACGTCCACCAACCCGGCCAGCACCGACGGGGCGACCGACGGCAACCTCGGCGTTGCAGCCCTCACCCGCGGGCACTTCGCGGTGGCCGTGGACGGTGCCGCAGTGATCGACGAGAGCTTCGGGACCGCCACCATCACCAACCCGGAGACCTTCACCGTCCGCTACGACCTGGCCGAGCCGACCTGGTCCGACGGCATCCCGGTGGATGCCGCCGACCTGATGCTCGCCTGGGCCGCCGGCTCCAACGCACTCACCACAGCAGAGGAGGCCGAGGAGCACGCCGGCGGCAAGGGGGACGACTCCGACGCGGACGGCGAGCCGGCCGAGGACGAGCCGGCCGACGGCGAGCCGACTGCGCAGTTCGACTCCGTCCCCACCGGCCTGACCGCGAGCGAGCAGATCAGCGACTACGACGAGTTCGGCCGCTGGATCGACGTCCGCTTCGCCCACCCGGTGATCGACTGGCAGACCGCACTGGACGTGGCCGTCCCTGCGCACGTGGCCGGTGAGCTCGCCTTCGGCATCGAGGACCCGATGGAGGCCAAGCAGGCGATCATCGATGCGATCACAGAGCGCGACACCGAGGCGCTCGCCGCGCTCGCCGAGGCCTGGAACACCGGCTTCGTGCTGCCTTCAGGGGACGGCAGCAACATCCCAGAGGACCTGCTGCTGTCCAACGGCCCGTACCGGATCACCCAGGTGGACCAGCGTCACACCGACGCCCAGGTGGTCACCCTGGAGGTGAACCGCGAGTTCACCGGCCATGCCCAGCCCGAGGTGGAGCGGGTGGACCTGGCCGAGACGCCCGGGGGCGACCTGCTCACCCAGGTGGGCAGCTCGGTGAACGTGGTCGCCGTTGCCCCCACCGCAGAGAACCGGACCCGTGTTCGTGACCTGGAGCGGGTGGACTACGGCGTCAGCAACGCCCATGACGGCACGATGTGGGCGTTGATCCTGCGCAGCGACCGCGGTGAGCTGTCCTGGCACAACGCCCGCCAGGCCTTCCTGCGGGCGGTGCCGCGGGACGAGGTGTTGACAGCGGCGGCCGGTCAGTGGCGTGGCGTCTACCCCTCCACCGATGCGGTGCTGTTCCCGCCCGGGGGAGAGGGGTACGACATCGCGCGGGAGGATGCCGGTCTGCGGGCGCTGCTGGACGGCGGTCCCGGGGATGCTGCCGAGGAGCGGGAAGCCATCGGTGTGGACGAGGGAGCGCAGGTGTGCGTGCTGTACGACACCACCGACCCGTTCGCCTCTGCCGTCTACTCGGCGCTGCGTACCGGGGTGGCCGAGGCCGGCTGGGAGGTCCGCGACTGCGGCACTGACGATGTCTCCACCGCCATCGAGGAGGACACCCGTTGGCAGGCGATCTTCACCCGGGTGCCGGTCCCGCAGACCCCCGCGCAGATCAGCCGGCAGTGGGGCAGTGATGGCCGGGACAACCTCAGCGTCACGGAGAACACCGACCGGGACGAGCTGATCGAGGAGCTGGCCCGCGCGGCCGACCAGTACGAGGCGCGCGACCTGCGGGTCCAGATCGAGGCCACTATCGTCGAGGACGCGGTGGCGCTGCCGCTGTCCACCCAGCCGGTGGTCGCCATCAGCGACCGGTCCATCAGTGGGGTGGAGCTGCGGCCCGGCGGTGTGGCCTCGCTGACCTCCGGTGTGCCGGACTGGACCGTCGCCGACGGCTGAACACTTGTGCAGCGGCCACCGTGGCGCGACAGAAGGTCTCAAACTGGTCACGGTGAGATTTCGTTGTGATCACAACAAGATCACGGTCTGGTGACGATCGGGGGATGGGGACACGCATGGGTACTTCTCCCCATCTGGCCCCTCTCAACGGGTGCTCAGCGGAAAACGGCAGTACTCTCGGACGTCATGGGCAGGCATGAGACTGACCGCGGACGCTCGTACAGCGCCGCCGTCCAGAGCCAGATGTTGACCGCTACGGCACCGGGTGGGCCCGTGGCCGCTCCCGGTGCTGCCGACAACGCACGCGATCGGATCCGGGATGCCGCGATCGAGTCGTTCGCCTATGAGGGGTTCGACGTGGGGATGCGGGCGATCGCCGCCCGTGCCGGCGTCACCGCAGGGCTGATCACGCACTACTACCGGTCCAAGGCGCGTCTGCGGGAGGAGTGCGACGAGTACATGCTGCAGTACTGCGCCTCCCGCCTGCCGAGCGACCTTGGGCAGGCCAGCGTGGAGGAGACCCTCACCGGTGACCTGGAGCTCCTCACCCAGGCGGTGCACTACGCCATCCGCAGCCTGCGTGAGGGCGGGCTGTTCTGCGACACCTTCCTGACGTTCACCCTGGAGAACACCCGGGAACGTATCGACGCCGGGATCGCCAACGGCACCCTGCAGCCCAGCGACGACGAGGACACCCGTGCCCGGGTGGTGCTGCGGCACTGCCTCGGCGCAGCGCTGATCGACTTCGCCCTGGACGCACCCCGTAGCCCGGAGGAGACGGTGACCTTCCTCCGCGAGTTCTGGGCCCACCTGATGGAACCGATGCTGCAGCTGACCAACGGCCGGTCCTTCCGGACCGTCTCTGATGCCGGCGGCTTCCTCCAGCGTGCCGGGTTTTCCCTGGACAGCTGACCCGTACTACCCGCCGACGGCGTAGCACCCCCTGGTGCTACGCCGTCGCCGTGCGTAGCAGCATGGCCAGGTGGGCCGGTCTGGCCCCGGGGAGTGACGCCGTCGTGCGTAGCAGCATGGCCAGGTGAGTCGATCTCGCCCCGGGGAGTGACGCCGTCAGGCAGTCAGTCCCGAGCGAAGCGCTGCACGAACGTGCGCAGCACCCCGGGTGCGTGCGACACATCGGCCCGACGCGCGTCCGAGGTCACCGCCTCCGCCTGCTCCGGCGGGTAGTAGCCGTGCCGGTCGTAGACGCCGATCCGGGTGATCAGTCCGTCGGCGTCCAGCTCCGGGTGGAACTGGGTGGCGTACACGTTCTGGCCCACCCGGAACATCTGCACCGGGCAGGGCGCCGAGGTGGCCAGCAGCACCGCGTCGGTCGGAAGCACCCGGCAGGCCTCCTTGTGCCCGACGAAGGCGTAGAAGGACCCCGGCAGCCCCGCCAGCAGCGGATCGACCCGGCCGGCGTCCGTCTGCTCGATCAGCACGGCGCCGACCGGTTCCCCGTAGGTGGTGTCGATGATCCCGCCCCGGTGCACGCCCAGCGAAGCGATGCCGTAGCAGGCGCCGAGAAACGGGAAGTCCCGGTCCACGATCTCGTCCAGCAGCGTGGTCAGCTCACCCTCCACGCGCCGTTGCACCGGCGACTTCGACTGCTCCGGGTCGCTGGAGTTGAACGGGCTGCCGCCCACGATCACCCCGGAGTAGTCCGCCAGCGTGATCTCCGGCAGCGGACCGGCCTCCATCCGGACCCGGTGCAGCTGGTTCTCGGTCAGCCGGCCGTAGCGCAGGAATGCCTCGTACTCGGTATCAGCCGCAGCATCCTCGGCGCGGCTGGCCAGCAGCAGGAACGGCTTCACGATCGCCTGTTCAGCTGATCCAGAACACGGCCGCGAACATCGCCGACCAGCCCAGCAGCGTGATCCCCCCGATCGCCACCGCGGCTTCGGCCAGGCCGCGGCCACGCAGCCGGTGGTTGGTGGTCTGGCGCAGCGCGACGATGCCCAGGACCACCGCCGCGAGAGCCGGTACGAACGTGATCACCCCGAGCAGTGCGCACACCAGGGCGATGGTCGCGGCGGCGCTGGAGCGGGGCGCCGGGGTGAAGTACCCGGGTCCGGAGAACGTCACCGCAGGGTCCGGCATCGGCAGCGTGTAGGCGTTGTCGTACGGAGAGCGGGGCGGCAGGCTCACCTCAGCCCTCCTCGGCGCTCGCGCTGGCGGTGGACAGCGGGGTGCAGTCCGTGGCTGCCGGGATGGGGGCCTCAGGGTCGATGGCGATCTCATCGTCGGAGCGGAGGGCCTCGAAGTTCGCGCCCAGCACCACGTCCACGGTAGCTCCGCCCCGGGAGTCGGTCCGGATCGTCGCACCCTCGAACAGCTCAGCGATGGTGAACGCGGCCGCCAGTCCGTCCGCACCGGTCACGATCTCCACTGTGCCGGCGTAAGGGCTCTCCGAGTTGGACTCCTCCGCGACCGTCACCCCTCGGTTGGTGAGCGCATCGGAGGTGGTCGCGGCCAGACCGGCGCGGCTGGTGCCGTTGAGGACGTTCACCGTGATGTCCTCCAACGCCACGAACGTGGCGTCATCCGGCGGGCACGGCGCGGTGGCGGTCGAGGTGGTCGGTTCTGGGGAGTTGATCGGCACGCTGAACGGGCTGGGCAGGATGCCCACCCACATCGCCCCAGAGGCCAGGCCGACCACGAGCATCGCTGCGATCAGGGTGCCAAAGATGACCGTCTGGCGTTGCTGGAGGTGCCGGCGCCGGGCTGCGCGGGCACGGGCGCGGGACTGCTGCGTGCTCACGTGCTGAACCTACACGTGGAGTGTCGCAGTCCGGTCACAGATCGGCGGGTCACAGCTCGAGCACTCGCGCGTGCAGCAGGTTGCGCTGCTGCAGGGCGGCGCGCAGGGCGCGGTGCAGCCCGTCCTCCAGGTAGAGGTGCCCACGCCAGGCGACCACGTGCGCGAACAGGTCGCCGTAGAAGGTGGAGTCCTCCGACAGCAGGCTGCGCAGGTCCAGCGTGGACTTGGTGGTGACCAGCTCGTCCAGGCGCACCTGGCGCGGCGGCACCTCCGCCCACTGCTTGGGGGTGCGCAGCCCGTGCTCCGGGTAGGGACGGCCATCGCCCACGGACTTGAAGATCACGCAGTCGATCCTAGGTGAGATCCAGGGGGTACGGCGTCATCCTCGCGGGGGACTTGTCGGTGACGGGACGTCACGGACCACCCGGGCAGGGGAGCCCATCACGACGGCACCGGCGGGGACGTCCCTGGTGACCACGGACGCGGCGGCCACCACCGCGTCGTCCCCGATCCTCACCCCGGGCAGGATGGTCACGTTCGCCCCGACCCAGACGTTGCGGCCCAGGACGACGGGTGCCGGCAGCAGGTCGGTGCGCCGGGCCGGGTCCAGGTGATGGTTCAGCGTGGCGAAGACCGTGTTGTGGCCGATCAGGCAGTCGTCCCCGATCCTCACCCCGCCCTGGTCCTGGAACCGGCACCCGGAGTTGATGAACACCCGCCGACCGATCCTGAGGTTTCTGCCGAAGTCGGAGGTCAGCGGCGGGAACACGGTGACCGAGTCCGCGATGGTGGTGCCGGTCAGCTGCGCGAGCAGGTCGCGGACCTGGGCCTGGTCGTGGTAGCCGCCGTTGAGCTCGCCGGTGATGCGCAGGGCGTCCTGGCTGATGCGATGCATCACCTCGTGCAGCGGGGAGCCGCCGGGAATGGTCTGGCCGGCGTCGAGCGCGGTGAGCAGATCGTTCAGGTCTGGCATCGGTGCCTCCGTTCGGTCGGGTCAGGGTCGTGCGTTCCGTCGGGTCAGGGCTGGAGGTTCGGCCGGTCACGGCTGGAGGTTCGGCCGGTCACGGCTGGAGGAGGACCTTGATGGCCTGGCGCTGATCCATGGCTGCGTACGCCTCGGCCGCCTGCTCCAGCGGCAGGGTGCGGTCGAAGACCTTGCCCGGCTCGATCGTGCCGGCCCAGATCAGGTCGATGAGCTCCGGCAGGAACCGCCGCACCGGCGCGGGCCCACCGTGCAGGTGAACCAGGGAGAAGAACAGCTCGTCCCCCGGGAGCTGCACGTCGTGCGAGACCCCGACGTACCCCACGTGACCGCCCGGGCGGGTGGAGCGGATCGCCTGCATCATCGACTCCTGCGACCCGACCGCCTCGATCACGCTGTGCGCGCCGAGCCCGTCGGTGAGCTCTTTGACCTTCGCGACGCCGGCCTCACCGCGCTCGGCGATGACGTGCGTGGCGCCGAACTCTCGGGCGAGCTGTTGCCGGTCCTCATGGCGGCTCATCGCGATGATCGTCTCGGCACCCAGCTGCTTGGCGGCCAGCACACCCATCAGCCCGACAGCGCCGTCACCCACCACCGCCACGCTCGTGCCAGGGCCGACCTCGGCGGCTACGGCGGCGAACCAGCCCGTGCCCAGCACGTCGGAGGCGGCGAGCAGGGAGGGGACCAGGTCCGGGTCGGGGACCCCCGGGATGCGGACCAGGGTGCCGTCGGCGTGCGGGATCCGCGCGTACTCGGCCTGTGTGCCGATCGCGCCATCGACGAAGACGGCGTTCACGCACCGGGACTGGTAGCCGGCAGCGCAGATCTCGCAGGTGTTGTCGGAGATCACGAAAGAGCCGACCACCCAGTCACCGGGAGCGACAGAGGTGACATCCTCGCCCACCTGCTCCACCACGCCGACGTACTCGTGGCCCATCAGCTGCCGGTCCGGAGTGTCCGCGCCCCGATAGGGCCACAGGTCGGAGCCGCAGACGCAGGCGGCCACGACCCGGATCACCGCATCGGTCGGGTCCTCGATCCGCGGGTCCTCCCGTTCCTGGACCCGGACATCACCGGCAGCATGCAGCACAACACCGCGCATCGGTCTTCTCCTCTCCTGGGTTGGTGGCTGCGCTCGCAGCCTCGGCGGCGGTCCGGGGCACACACCAGCCGCCACGTTCCATCGTCCTCGGGTGGTCGTCGGCGTGGGAGAGCCTGATGATGGGGGTACCGGGAGGGACTCCCTCGCGCACGGGTACGAGACCTAGCCTGAGCAGCGAGCGAAGCACCATCCGCCGAGCACGCCGGACCGAGGAGGAGCGCCGGCCTGTGCAGCAGCGCCAGACCGAGGAGGAGCGATGGACAACCGGGCAGAGGTCCGCGAGTTCCTGACCTCGCGGCGTGCTCGGATCACGCCGGGCCAGGTGGGGCTGCCGGAGGGAGGCAACCGTCGGGTTGCGGGGCTGCGGCGCAGCGAGGTCGCCACCCTGGCCGGTGTGAGCGTGGAGTACTACACCAAGCTGGAACGCGGATCGATCCGCGGGGCCTCGCCAGAGGTCCTGGACGCACTGGCCCGGGCGCTGCGCCTGGACGAGGCCGAGCGTGCGCACCTGTTCGACCTCGCCCACGCTGCCTCTCCGGTGGCGCGACCACCTCGACGGCGCAGCCCGCGCTCCTGGCGGCCGCACCGGAGCCTGCAGTGGACCCTCGATGCCGTCACCTCCGGCCCGGCCTTCGTGCGCAACGGCCGCATGGACCTGCTGGCCACCAACATCCTGGCCCGGGCGTTCTACTGCGACACCTTCGACATGCCCGGCCAGCCGCCGAACATCGCCCGGTTCACCTTCCTGGACGAACGTGCTGATCAGTTCTATCCGGACTGGGAGATGTTCGCCGATGTCACCGTGGCGATCCTGCGCACGGAGGCCGGGCGGGACCCGCACAACAAGGACCTGCACGACCTGATCGGGGAGCTGTCCACCCGCAGCGCTGAGTTCCGCAGGCGCTGGGGCGCCCACGACGTCCGCCACCACGGCACCGGGTTCAAGACCTTCCACCACCCGGTCGTCGGTGAGCTGACACTGGCCTACGAGGGATTGGCGATGGACGCGGAACCCGGGCTGACGCTCACCATCTACGCTGCCGAACCGGCCTCGCCGTCGGCTGAGCGGATGCAGCTGCTCGCCTCCTGGGCTGCCAGCGAGTACGGTCCGGACCTGCTGGCCGAGGAGGCGGAGGGAGCAGGACGCGAAGCGGGCTCGGGCCGCGATCGACGTCCGTGACGAGGCCGGCGTCTCGACGGTGCCGGACGCACGGGCTAGGTCCTGGTCGGCCAGCGCCCGCCGGATTGCTGCCGAGCGGCTCATCTGTTCCGGCGCGGAAGAAGTACGTGGACCTGCTGCCCTGACTTCAGTCAGGCGGTGGGTGCTTGGGAGGTCGCCACCATCGCGGGGCGCCGAAGGTTGGCGATGCGGGGTTCTCTGTTCGTCCTCCTCGGTTTCAGAGGGGCGCACCAGGGATGCTGTCGGACCGGCTCTGTGAACTAGTAGCGGTGTTGTCGAGGGTGAGCATCTCTGCGACCACGGGTTGCCACTGGCACTCGGCTAGTTCACCGACGCGCAGTCGTCGGCACAGCTCACATACGACCATGCGGCAATCGCCCAGCCACTTGAAGGCATCGGTCGCGGGCGGGCCGCGGCGCTGACCTAGGCGGCGTGACGGCGACTGCGCCTGGGCAGAGCGCTGTTCCAACTACCAGTGTGGGTGACACGTTGCCGGATGATTGTGGGGAACGTAGGTACGTCCAGTTGAATCTAGCCAAAACTGCTGATCCTGGCGAGATCCCGGGGCTGGCTGGCGGAGGATGAGGGATTCGAACCCTCGAGGGCTTGCACCCAACACGCTTTCCAAGCGTGCGCCATAGGCCGCTAGGCGAATCCTCCTTAGCTCGATGTGAGCAGTGAACAGGGTACCCGACGTCCGGGCTGCGGAGCCAACCGCCCGTGCCAGGAGCGGGGCCTGGGCATGAGCCCGCACCTGCGCCGTGACCTCATCGGCCTCCGCGATGACTCGTCAGCCGGGAGGCGATGAGGGGAAACACCAGGACGGTGACGGCGCCGCCGGTGACCATCGTGGCCGCTGTCGTGGTGGTGATGAGCTCCGAGGAGGCAGCGATCTGGGTGACCGCCACGATGATCGGCAGGCCGGTTGCGGAGTAGAGGCCCAGCGCCACCTTCTGCCGCGTGCCGACCAGACCGGAGTGCGTCTGCACACCCAGCTCGGCGCCGGTGACCGGGAGTCCGCGCACCAGGGTGATCATCATGACGAAGCCAATCAGCACCGGCCACTGGGCGAGCACTGCACCGACGTCGATCCCCATCCCGCTGGTGACGAAGAACACGGGGATCAGCAGGCTGAACCCGACGATCTCGACCTTGTGCATGATCTCCGCGGCCTGTTCGGCCGAGATCGCCCGGAGCATGGAGTTCAGCAGCAGCCCAGCGGCGAACGCACCCAGTGCCACATCCAGCTCGAGCACGGCGGTGAGCAGCATCAGCGTGATCAGCACCCACACGCTGACCCGTAGCGTCGTCTGCATCGTGGAGTTCGCCGCCGCCGCGAACGCTCGCCCCAGCAGCGGGATCCGCCGGTAGATCCGTGCCGGGACAGCGACGGTGACCACCGCTGCGACCGCGAAGAGCACCAGCACGAGCGCCGCCTGCCAGGTGCCACGCGTGGACAGCAGCAAGGACATCGCCACGATGGGCAGCAGCTCGCCGCAGGCGCCGTGGATCATGGTGGCCCGGCCCAGCGGAGTGGTCATGATGCCCGCGTCCTTGAGGATCGGCAGCAGCGTGCCGAGCGCGGTCGAGGTCGACGCGATGCCGAGCACCACCGCCACGTGCCAGTCACCTTGGATCAGCAAGAATCCGGCCCCCGTGCCCAGGAGCGCGCAGATGAGCCACGTCCGGGCAGCCTTCCGTCCCTGTCTGCCACGCAGGTCTGCGGTGTTCACCTCGAACCCGGCGAGGAGGAAGAGGAAGCCCATCCCGAGCTCGCGCAGGAAACCGACAGGTTCGGTCTGCTCGGCAAGCCCGAGCGCATGAGGTCCGATCAGGGCACCGAGTGCTAGCAGCCAGACGACATCAGGGATCGTGCGCTTGGTCGCGAGCGCCAGCACCGGGGCAAGCAGTGCCGCCAACGCGATCCACCACATGGACAGCAAGCTCTCCACGAGAAGCTGCGCCTCCACCATCCCCTCCTCCTGCAGCCGAGTGGTGACCGGCGGCCGGTGGTGCGCACCTGCCGCCGGCGTGTGCCACGGCCCGACCATGCTGGCACGCCACACCGGCTCCTGAGTCTAGAGTGCGCGGGCGCAGTGCCCGGGCTCCTACCGGTCACCAGGCCCGGTGCGGTGGACCTTCCCGAAACTCGCAGCCGTGGCCAGCACCGCGACCGGCCAGGTAGACTCATCTGCAGACCCCTCGTGTGGCGTCATCTCACTGAACTCCCCCAGGGCCGGAAGGCAGCAAGGGCAGGTGGGCTCTGGCGGGTGCGCGAGGGGTCGTCTCGTTGCTGGCCGTGTGTGCTCCCGGGACTGACCCGGTCCTGACCGGCGTGCTGGTGCGCGTTCCGGGAGCGGGCTGTCCGATGCCCACAGGTGGCTGCGCGATGTCAGCGGCGCCGCCTATTGTGAGGGGGGTGAGCACCGCCCTGTATCGCCGCTACCGGCCAGAGACGTTCGCCGACGTGATCGGCCAGGAACACGTCACCGGACCGCTGATGGCCGCGCTGGACAACGGACGGGTCACGCATGCGTACCTGTTCTCCGGGCCGCGTGGCTGTGGCAAGACGACCTCCGCCAGGATCTTCGCCCGCTGTCTGAACTGTGCGGAGGGCCCGACCTCCACCCCGTGCGGTACCTGCGACAGCTGTGTGGAGCTGGCCCGAGGCGGGGCCGGTTCGATCGACGTGGTGGAGATGGACGCCGCCTCCCACGGTGGCGTGGACGATGCTCGTGAGCTGCGTGAGCGAGCCGCGTTCGCCCCGGCCCGGGACCGGTACAAGGTGTTCATCATCGACGAGGCGCACATGGTCTCCACGCAGGGCTTCAACGCGCTGCTCAAGCTCGTCGAGGAGCCGCCGCCGCACGTGAAGTTCGTCTTCGCCACCACGGAGCCGGAGAAGGTCATCGGCACCATCCGCTCCCGCACCCACCACTACCCGTTCCGCCTGGTGCCGCCCGAGCAGCTCACCGAGTACCTGTCCTCGCTCGCCGAGGCCGAGGGCATCCAGGTGGACTCCGGCGTGCTGCCGCTGGTGGTGCGCGCCGGTGGCGGATCGGTCCGCGACAGCCTCTCGGTGCTGGACCAGCTCATCGCCGGCACCGACGACGGCACGCTGGGTTACGAACGGGCCGTCGCCCTGCTCGGGTTCACCCACGGCACCCTGCTGGACGACACCGTCGACGCCCTCGCCGCCCGCGACGGCGCCAGCCTGTTCCGGGTCGTGGACCGGGTGATCGAGTCCGGGCACGCCCCGCGCCGGTTCGTCGAGGACCTCTTGGAGCGGCTGCGGGACCTGATCGTGGTGCGCGCGGCCGGTGAGCAGGCTGCCAGCGTGCTCCGCGCAGTGCCGGCCGACCAGCTGGAGCGGATGAAGACCCAGGCATCGCACCTGCCGGCGGCTGCCCTGTCCCGTGCCGCCGACCTGGTCAACGAGGCGCTCACCGAGATGGCCGGCGCCACCTCGCCGCGGCTGCAGCTTGAGCTGCTCTGTGCTCGGTTGCTCCTTCCGTCCGCCGACGACGGCGCAGACGGTTTTGCAGCCCGTCTCGAGTGGCTCGAGGGTGCTGTGGGTTCGGGCCAGGTGGGTGGTGGGTCGGGGGGCGCTCCCGTCGCACCCGTCGAAGTTGCCCCGACCCGGCCCGTCGTGGCGCAGGCACCCCGGCAGGCCGGCCCGGCTGCGCCCGCCTCGTGCGACGACCCGGCCGATACCGCTGTCACGACCGAGCCCGCCGCTGCACCGGCGCCCGCTGACCCCGCAGAGCCCGCCGCTGCACCGGCGCCCGCTGAGCCAGCCGCGGCCGATGCGGGATCGACGGCCGAACATGAGCCGCCCGCCGTGCGAACTACGGCCCCCGCTTCCGGAACGGACTCCACGTCCGCCGCCGACCAGGCCCCTGCCGCCGGGCCGGAGGCGACGGCCGCCGCGGCCCCAGGCGCCACCGGGCCGGCCGGACTGTCTGCGCCCGAGGTGCGCCGCCGCTGGCCGGAGGTGCTGGACACCCTGGCCCGGATCAAACGGACCACCTGGGCGCTGATCTCCCAGGATGCCCAGATCGTCGACCTGGACACCTCCACGCTCCGGCTGGGATTCTCCACCTCCGGGCTGGCCTCGGCGTTCCGCAACGGTCAGCACGCCGAGTTCCTGCAACGCGCTCTCGTCGAGACGCTCGGCCTGGATGTCCGCATCGAGCCGATCGTCGCCGACGGGCCGGCCGGTGGCGGCCTCGGCGGGCCGGGGTCGAGCGGACCTGGCGGCCCGGGCGGACCTGGCGGCCCGGGCGGATCGGGAGCACCCGGTCGCGGCAGCCCCGGACCAGGCGGGGCGGGCTCCGGTGGCCCGGGGGGACCGGGAGCCGATGGCTCCACCCCGGGCGGCACCGCAGCCTCCGGTGCTGGGGGTGGCGCCGCGGCGACGACGGGCTGGGACACGTCGGCCGCGGCGACATCGACGACCGCCGGTCCCACGTCTGCCCGGGCTGCCTCTGCTGCCGCGTCCTCGCCGGCGCCCGCAGCGTCGGCAGAGCCTGGCCCGGCCACGAGCCCGCCGCCTTGGGACACCGCCGCACCGGCCGCGGACAGTCCCGCACCCGCGGGCCCGACGCCGACCGACCCTCCACCCCCCGACGTCCCGGCGGCCGGCCCGACGGCGGCATCGTCCAGCGCAGCGTCCCCCGATGCTGCGGCGTCCGGGGCGGACCAGGGGAGACCGGACGACCCGACCGACTGGCCGCCCGTGCCGGAGACCTGGGCAGAGCGCCAAGAACCCGCTCCGCCACCAGCGGGCAGCGAGACCTCGCCCGAGGGCGGTCCGGCCCCGCCGGCACCAGCACACCCCACCGCAGCACCACACGAGGCGACCGCCACGGACCCTGGTGACCGGGCGCCGTCGGGCACTGTCCCCGACACCACGTACGCCCCCGGGCCCCCACCCGCTCCGGGCGCCGCCTCCCCACGGGAGCAGGCGATGGCGGCCGCACGGGAAGCCCGCCGAGCCTCGCTCAGCCACGGCACCACCACCACCCCGGAGTCAGCCCCCGAACCCGAGCCAGACCTCGACCTCGACCCGAACGACCCGGACATCGAGTCCACCGGGCTCTCCGGGGCACCGTTGGTCGCACGGCTGCTGGGTGGCACCGTGATCGACGAGATCCTCGAGTCCGGCGAAGGCGGTGACCGGTGAACGCCTACGACGGCGTCGTCCAGGAGCTGATCGATGAGCTGGGCCAGCTTCCCGGCGTCGGCCCGAAGAGTGCTCAGCGGATCGCTTTCTACATCCTCGGCGCCGACCCCGACCAGGTGCAGCGGCTGGCCACCGCCCTGACCGAGGTCAAGGCGCGGGTGCGGTTCTGTGAGACCTGCGGCAACGTCTCCGAGGAGGCGCAGTGCCGCATCTGCCGCGACCCGCGCCGCGATGCGGCCCTGCTGTGCGTGGTCGAGGAGCCCAAGGACGTCGTCGCGATCGAACGCACCCGCGAGTACCGCGGCCGCTACCACGTGCTCGGCGGGGCCATCAACCCGATCGACGGCGTCGGCCCGGACGACCTGCGCATCCGGGAGCTGATGACCCGCCTGGCCGACGGTACGGTCACCGAGATCATCATCGCCACCGACCCGAACGTCGAGGGCGAGGCCACTGCGACCTACCTCGTGCGCATGCTCCGCCCGATGGGGCTGACCGTCTCCCGCCTGGCCTCCGGGTTGCCGGTCGGGGGAGACTTGGAGTACGCGGACGAGATCACTCTTGGCCGGGCGTTCGAAGGACGGAGGAGCATCGATGACTGACGCACCCGGGCTGGACAACGACCTGCGTGCTCTGGGTGCCGCGATCGCCGCCGCATCCGAGCAGTACCTGGAGACGGTGCGCAAGGTGGCCTCGGGGGACGCGCCGGATTCCGCCATCCCGCTGTTGCTGCTGGCCGCCTCCGACCTCAGTGCGGCCGGTGCCCGGCTCGGCGCGATCGTGGACGTCGTACCCGCCGAACGGTTCGAGCCCGACGACGGCCCCGAGGTGGACATGGAACCGCTGCGGGTCTCCCTGGCGAACGTGCTCGAAGGGATCGACGAGTACCACGAGGTGGACGATCCGCTGGTCAGCCCAGCGGTGAGCACCGAGTCGCTGAGCAACGATCTCGCCGACATCGCCCAGGCACTCTCCGAGGGGTTGCGGCACCACCGCGCCGGGCACGCCTCCGAAGCGCTCTGGTGGTGGCAGTTCTCCTACCTGTCCGACTGGGGCGAGTCCGCCGCCAGTGCCACCCGGGTGCTGCTCGGGCTGATCGCTCACCTGCGGCTGGACGTGGACGACGAGGTGGCCGCCGAGGCGGAGTTCGACGCGCTGCACTCCGCCGACTGAGCGCCTAGGAGCGCCGCGGGACGATTCGGTGCACTGAGGCGCGGGGTGGTAGTACTTCGCTGTGCCCGACCCCGCCCTGCTCGCCGAGCACACTCTCACGCTCCCGGCCTCCGCCGGTCTCGAGGTCAGTGTCTGGACCCTGCTGCTGCTCGCGCTGGCCGGTCTGGCCGCCGGGTTCGTGGACGCAGTGGTCGGCGGTGGTGGGCTGATCCAGCTGCCAGCACTGCTGCTGGTGCCGGGGATCAGCCCGGTGCAGGCGCTGGCCACGAACAAGCTCGGCTCGATCATGGGTACCTCCACCAGCTCGCTGACCTACTACCGGCGCATCCACCCCGACCTGCGCACTGCTGCACCGATGGCCCTGGTGGCGCTGGTGGCAGCGATCGGTGGCGCCGCGCTGGCCTCTTCTCTGCCCGCCTCGGCGCTGCAGCCAATCATCATCGCGGCCCTGGTGCTGGTGGCGGTGTACGTGCTGGTCAAACCGAAGCTCGGGGCCACCACCGAGCTGCGCTGGAGCGGGAACCGGCACTACGGCACCGCGACGGCGCTGGGGGCAGTGATCGGTCTCTACGACGGGCTGGTCGGCCCCGGCACCGGCAGCTTCCTGGTGATCGCCCTGGTCAGCGTGCTCGGATATGCGTTCCTGCCGGCCTCAGCGCTGGCGAAGATCGTGAACTTCGCCACCAACCTCGGCGCCCTGGTGTTCTTCGTGCCGCACGGGGCGGTGCTCTGGGGCATCGGCGTGGTGCTCGGGCTGGCCAACATCGCGGGCGCCTACCTCGGCGCCCGCACCGCAGTGGCGCGCGGCAGCCGGTTCGTGCGGGTGGCGTTCGTGGTGGTGGTGAGCGTGCTGATCGTCCGGCTGGTCTGGGACGTGCTGCACGGCGGCGGCTGAACGGCCGGATGATCCCGGTGAGCCACGCCGCTACCACCACCGCCACAGTTCCCGGATCGCGGACGCCGAAGAGTCCACCCCTTGGGCCCCCTTAGAATCGAGTGTCTGATTCTCTATCCCCTACCCGGAGCGCCCGTGGCACTCATCGTCCAGAAGTTCGGCGGATCCTCTGTCGCCGATGCCGAGAGCATCAAGCGCGTCGCCAGACGGATCGCACACACCAAGGCGGAGGGAAACGACGTCGTCGTGATCGTCTCGGCGATGGGTGACACCACCGACGAGCTGCTCGACCTCGCCGGCGACATCACTGCCACCCCGCCGCAACGGGAGATGGACATCCTGCTCACGGCCGGCGAGCGGATCTCGATGGCGCTGCTGTCGATGGCGATCCACGAGCTGGACGTGGACGCGCAGGCGTTCACCGGTCAGCAGGCCGGGGTGATCACCGACACCGCCTACGGCAACGCCCGGATCATCGACGTCAGCCCGAGCCGCATCCAGCGCACCCTGTCCGACGGTGCGGTGGCGATCGTGGCCGGCTTCCAGGGAGTCACCCAGTTCACCAACGACGTCACCACCCTGGGCCGCGGGGGCTCGGACACCACCGCAGTGGCGCTCGCGGCCGCGCTGGATGCCGCTGTCTGCGAGATCTACACCGACGTCGACGGTCTGTTCACCGCAGACCCGCGGATCGTGCCCAGCGCACACCGCATCGACCGGATCTCCACCGAGGAGACCCTGGAGCTGGCCGCCCACGGTGCGAAGATCCTGCACCTGCGCGCTGTCGAGTACGCCCGCCGCTACCAGGTGCCCATCCACGTGCGCAGCTCGTTCTCCGACAACGACGGCACGCTCGTGATCGACAACGACGAAGAAGGACCCATGGAACATCCGCTCATCTCCGGTGTGGCGCACGACAGCTCCCAGGCCAAGATCACTGTCGTCGGCGTCCCGGACGTGCCCGGCAGTGCCGCCCAGCTCTTCGAGGCAGTGGCCGCGGCCGGGGTGAACATCGACATGATCGTGCAGAACGTCTCGGTGCACCACTCCGGCGTCACCGACATCTCCTTCACCCTGCCGCACGAGCAGGGCGCTGCCGCGCGCACCGCCCTGGAGGCGATGGCCGCCAAGCACGGCTACGCCGAGGTGAAGTACGACGACGGCGTCGGCAAGGTGTCCCTTGTCGGGGCCGGGATGCGCTCGCACCCGGGAGTGTCCGCCCGGCTGTTCTCCGCGCTGTACGAGGCAGGCATCAACATCGAGATGATCTCCACCTCGGAGATCCGGATCTCCGTGGTCACCCGCAGCGAGGACCTGCCCGAAGCGGTCCGCGCGATCCACACGGCGTTCGAGCTGGACGCCGCCGAGGTAGAAGCCGTGGTCTACGGCGGGACGGGGCGCTGACATGGGCATCACACTCGCCGTCGTCGGCGCCACCGGTCAGGTCGGGGCGGTCCTGCGTGACCTGCTCGCCGAGCGTGACTTCCCGCTGGAGACCATCCGCTACTTCGCCTCTGCCCGCTCTGCGGGCAAGACCCTGCCTTGGCGTGGCGAGCAGGTGGTGGTCGAGGATGTGGCCACTGCGGACCTGTCCGGTATCGACATCGCCCTGTTCTCCGCCGGTGGGGCCACCTCGCGGGCCCAGGCGGAGCGGTTCGCCGCCGCCGGGGCCACTGTGGTGGACAACTCCTCAGCCTGGCGGATGGACCCGGACGTGCCCCTGGTGGTCGCCGAGGTGAACCCGGAGGCGATCGGCCAGGCGCGCAAGGGCATCATCGCCAACCCGAACTGCACCACGATGGCTGCGATGCCGGCACTGAAGGCGCTGGACGCCGAGGCCGGCCTGCAACGGCTGATCGTCTCCACCTACCAGGCGGTCTCCGGCAGCGGTCTGGCCGGGGTGAGCGAGCTCGAGGGCCAGATCCGTGCCTCGGTGGACCAGGACCTGACCGCCCTGGTCCGGGACGGGTCCGCCGTCACCGTGCCGGAACCGGAGACCTACGTGGCGCCGATCGCACACAACGTGGTCGCCCTCGCTGGCAAGCTGGTCGACGACGGCACCGGTGAGACCGACGAGGACCAGAAGCTGCGCAACGAGTCTCGCAAGATCCTCGACCTGCCAGACCTGCTGGTCTCCGGTACTTGCGTCCGGGTGCCGGTGTTCACCGGGCACGCGCTGAGCATCAACGCGGAGTTCGCCCGGCCGATCGACCCCGAGCGGGCCCACAAGCTCCTTGCCGGCGCCCCCGGTGTGGAGCTGGCCGAGGTGCCGACCCCGTTGATGGCCGCCGGTGCGGACGCTACGTTCGTGGGCCGGTTGCGGCAGGACCCGGGCGTGCCGGACGGTCGCGGCCTGGCGCTGTTCGTGGTCGGCGACAACCTGCGCAAGGGCGCTGCGCTGAACACGATCCAGATCGCCGAGCTGGTGGCCGCCCAGCGCTGAGGTGAGCACGGCCTACCGCACGATCTCCGGTGAGTCTGACGCCGTCGCCGAGATCGAGGTGAAGCGCTCGGTGTTCCGGGCCACGCTCGCCCGCGCCGGTTCCGAGGAGGCGGCGCGGGCGGTGATCGAGCGGGTGCGAGCGGCCGGCCCGGACGCCCGGCACCACTGCACGGCCATGGTGATCGGCCCCGAGGGGCGCCTGCAGCGCACGAATGACGACGGCGAGCCGCCCGGGACTGCCGGCTCGCCCATGCTCGAGGTGCTCTGCGGGGAAGGCCTCTCCGACGTGGTCGCCGTGGTCACCCGCTGGTTCGGCGGCACCCTGCTGGGCACCGGGGGACTGGTGCGCGCCTACTCCGCGGCGGTGCGGGCTGCTGTCGGTACCGCGCGGCTGGTGCGGCGTGAACCTGTGCAGTTCTTCGAGCTGGCCGTACCGCACGCCGATGCCGGCCGGGTGGAGCACGAGCTGCGCTCGCGCGGGCTGGACCTGCAGGTGGACTACCGTGAGCAGGCACTGCTCCGGTTCGGGGTGGCACCGGCCGAGGTCGACGGCGCAGCCGCCTTGGTCGCGCAGGTCACCGGGGGAGGGGTGCTCGGCGACTCGGTCGACCGCGGCTGGACGGATCGCCTCCTCTGACGGCGGGCCCGGCCATCCGCGACCCTTCGCGCGGCTTCGCCGTGCCATCGGGCTGCGGGACAGGGCTCGGGACGTGAAAGGGCCGTGCAAGGACCTGTTGGCAAGGTCGTGGCTGCCAGGATCGTCGACCGAAAGGAGTACCTGGCCATGACCACCGCTCGAGTGCGCCGAACCATCACTGGAGTTCTGGCGTCCTTGGCCTTGTCCGTGACTGCCGTCGTCGGAGTATCGGGAGCAGCTCAGGCTCAGGACGGGCCGAGCGCCGAGTCCACGCATGGCTGCCCCAGCGGAGCGGTATGCATCTACCCTGACGACAGCTGGAACGGCGGCCAGCCGTCGCATGCCTTCTACAGCTACGGCGGCCACAACTTCGCCAACCAGTTCGGGGACCACCGTGTCTTCAACAACCAGCACAGTGGCGCCATGGCGTGGGTGTGCCTGGGCCAGGGCGGGACGTCCTGCCCGACGTGGATCTTGCCCGGCTACTACCGGGACATGAACCTCACCCCGTTCAACTCCGTGCGTCTGACTCGATAATCGACCCCGGCCCTCGCGGGCGCTCGCCGGGAGCTCCGCGTGCGAACACCGCATGGCGGGGCGCTCGCGAGGGGCCGGCGGGGTAAGGACCGGTTTCGACGGCGGTCTGCACAGGTGACCGGCCCTCGAAGACCGCCGCACGCTGTGTCAGTCACTCACGTGCTGGTCTACCGGCGCTCCTGCGGCGGTGCAGCCATCGGGACGAACCGCTTGTCACCGGTCGCGGCGAGGCGGTCGAGACAGGTGAGCGCAGGAAGCGGGCGGATCGAGACCGTGAGCCGGGAGATCGTGCCGCTTCGGTCGATCTCGAGGTGTTGGGTCTCGTGCAGCGCTACACCGGAGGCCCTCGATGTGGCGGTCAGGACGGCCGCATCCGCCTGGCGGAGGTCGCTGGTGTAGGTGAAATCGTCGAGGGTGGTGAAGACACCGGCCAACAGCTGTCCGGTCGCCTCGCGCCCCCGGAAGACGAACTGGTCCGTGAGCGGCGAGACGAGTTCGGCATCGGGGCTGAGGGCGTTCAGTGCTGCGTGGACGTCACCGTTCTCTCCGGCGGCCTTCCACTGCGCAATCTGATCGTCCACATCAGCTCCTCTGCTCGGCACTCACCGCCGATGTGCTCGTGGTCCCGGAGACGTCCGAGCGTAGCGGCACGCGCCGGAGCAGGATTCCAGTGACCACGGCGGCAACGGTGAGGACTGCGGCACCGACGAGCGCGGCCGCGGTGAGACCCGTGGCTGGCCGAGCTGACGCTGGTGACCCGGCCGCCGCTGGCCCCGGAGGCCATGCTGCACACCGAGTGGACCCTCGAAGCGCTCGCCGCGCTCCCGTTGGACCCGCCGGCACGGATGCGCACCGCACTGGCGCTGTCCGCGCTGGTGCAGGGTCTCGCGCTGGGGCCTTGCACGAGGTGCGCGCCGAGCGGCACAGTCACCTGCGCAATGAGGACTGGTGGACGACGATCGAGGCCGAAGCTGACCATCTGCTCGGGCGCGGTGACTTTCCCCGTTTGGCAGAGCTCGGGGAGGCCACCGTCGCGAACGGGGCTCCCTCCGGCGTCGGTCAGCCGCCGAGGTGCCGGGCCACGAAGTCCAGCTCGAGGCGCATCTGCCGCACGCGCTCGTCGTCGACCATCGAGGAGTGCCCCGCCTCGTAGGTGTCCAGCTCCACGGCACCGCCGTGCTCGCGCAGCATGCTCACGTAGTTCTCGATCTGCCGCAGCGGGCAGCGCGGGTCGTTCGACCCGGCCAGGATCAGCACCGGAGCACGCACCTTGCCCACGTAGCTCAGCGGCGAGGAGCGCCGGTACGCCTCGGGCACCTGCGCCGGCGACCCGCCGAACAGCGACCGGTCGAACGCCTTCAGCGACTCGGTCTCATCAGCGTAGGCAGCCTCGTAGTCGGCCACCGGCACCCGGGCCAGTCCGAGTCGCCACCGCTCCGGCTGGATGCCCAGGCCGAGCAGCACCAGGTACCCGCCCCAGGAGGCACCGGCCAGGAATGAACGCTCCCGGTCGAGCACCCCGTCGGCACAGAGCGCCTCGTGCACTGCTGCGATGTCCGCCAGCTCGGTGTGCCCCACCTGACCGGTGAGCGCATCCCGCCAGGCGCTGCCGTACCCGGTCGAGCCTCGGTAGTTCACGCTCAGCACCGCATATCCGTGGTCCACCCAGGCGGCCGCGTACGGGGAGAAGGAGTCGGAGTCGTGCGCACTGGGCCCGCCGTGCACGTCCACCACCACCGGGTGGGGCGCGCTGCCGGTCGTGGGGCGGCGCAGCAGCGCGTGGATCCGACCGCCCGGACCTTCGGCCCAGACGTCCTCCACACCCACCGACGGCGGCACCCAGTTCCCGCTCAGCTGGATCAGCGGCTCACCGGTGCGCACGCTGATCACCTCCCGCGGTTCGGCTGCCGAGGACCGTGCCGCCCACACGTCCCCGTCCGGGCGCGGTGTGGCCCCGGAGACGGTGCCGATCGCTGAGCCGACCTGGCGCACGGACCCGTCTGCCAGGTCATACCGGTACAGCAACGTACGTGCCTCGTAGTCGACCGCCACCAGGATCGCCCGACAGTCGGGATACCAGCTGGCGTCGGCAACGTCCCCGGGCAGGCCGAGGTCCAGCGGGCGCAGCAGCGAGGTTGCCACGTCCCAGATCAGCAGCCGCGCAAACCCGGTGCGCTCGTGCGTGACCAGCAGGCGGGTATCGCCCGGACGCGGCGCGAAAGCCAGCGCCCACAGACCAAGGCCTGGACCGTCGTCGAGCTCTGCCACCGGCATACCCGTGTCGACCCGCAGCACCCGCAACGCCGGGTGGATGGCATCCCCCCGCTCGGAGTGCTCGATCGCGACCAGGTTGCCGTCCTGGCTGAGCGCGGCCGCCTCGGCATCCTGCCGGTGCGCGTACAGCAGCCGCGGGTCGGTGCCCGCCGAGACCGGCCCCACGTACACGGCATGGATCTGCGTGCCGTAGCTCTCGTCGCTCCGGCCGATGACGGCGGTCCCGTCAGCGGCGAGGAGCAGTCCCGCGTCGTAGGCCGCGGGCAGGCTGATCGGTTGCTGCGTGCGGGTCTGCGTGGGGGAGTCGAACGGCTGGCGCCGCCACACCCCGTACTCGTCACCGTCGGTGTCGTCGAACCACCACAGCCACGTCCCCCGGGGGTCGATGAGCGCCTCGGTGGTGCCCGATGGTCGGTCAGTGGCGCGCACCATCCGCTGCTCGGAGGCGGTCCAGGAATGCACCTGCTGCACGCCGCCGGCGGTCGCCACCACCACGGCACGGTCCGGGTGCAGCGTCGCCCAGTCGGGCAGCCCGACCCGGCGGGCTCGGAACCGGCGCTCCCAGTCCGGTGGTGGCCAGGTGGTCACTGCTGCCTGCGCATCCGTACGACGAGTGCGGTCACGCCACCGATCACGGCCAGGCCGATGACCACGAACAGTGCGATCTGGCCACCGGAGGTACCGTCGTCCTCGCTCGCGCCCGGATCAGCCTCGGCATCGCCCGCGTCGGACGCGTCCGCATCAGCCTGGTCACCTTCGCTGCCGTCGGTGCCGTCGGTGCCGGTCTCGGCGTCGTCCTCGGTAGCACCGGCCGACTCCGAGGCGGTGGCATCGTCGGTCGCCTCGCTGGCGGACTCGTCGGCGTCATCGCCGGCCTCGGCGCCCTCCTGCACGGTGAACGTGGACTCACCGTCGATCGGGTGGCCGTCGGCGGAGACTGCACGCCAGGTGATCGTGTACTCCCCAGCCGTCAGGTCGGCGGCCAGGGCGCGGGAGACCTCCGGGCCCTCGATCTGGGTCTCCCCGTCAGTGGCGTCCTCACCGTCCGGACCGGTCACCACGATGTCGGTGCCCAGGTCGGTGATGTCCTCGTTGAAGGTGAGCACGACGGCGTCGGGCACCTCCTCCAGCTCAGCACCGTCCTCCGGGGTCGCCGAGAGCAGCGTGGAGTGCGCAGCGGCGGGCAGGGCGGTCAGCGCGGCCAGCAGCAGCGCGCCGAAGGTGGCCAGCGCGAGCAGGGGGAAGAGCCGGGAGTCCGCGCGTCGGGTGGGCGCGGCAACAGGGGAGAGGTGGAGGGCCATACCGCCAGCCTACGACCGTCCCGGCACTCGGAGAGCCACCGCATCGGGCGCCCGCTCACCGCCCGCCAACCGCCCGCCCCCCGCGCGCACCCCACCGCCCGCCAACCGCCCGCCCACCGCGCGCAACCCACCGCCCGCCCACCGCGCGTCCCGTGCTGGAACACCCTTGGCGCATTCGAACCAGCGTGTAGGCAGGTTCGAATGCGCCAAGGGTGTTCCAATGCAGTGGTCGGCGCTGATGCCCCGCTGTCCACAGCCCTCTTCCGGCCGGTCACGCCGATCGCACGGTCCTCGATGTCATAGGACGATGAGTGCATCGCTACCGACAGATGTGAACGGGCTCGTCTCGCACGCGGACGCCGTAGCGCTGGGTCGCGGGGCGGAGCTGCTGCGTCAACAGCGCACCGGGGAGGTACGTCGGATCGGGCGCGGCGTCTACACCGGTGCGCAGATGGAGCAAGGGGCTCGGGGAGCCGCCCAGCGGTATCGCGAACGAGTGCTGGCGGCCGGCCGGCGGATGCGCGAGCCGGTGTTCACCTCATACTCGGCGGCCGCGCTGCACCGTCTGCCGATCATCGGCCAGTGGCCGGAGGAGATCTACGTGATGTCCGATGGCCCGCACGGCAGACGTCGGCGGGGCGTGGTCAGTGTGGCCCGGCGCGCGGAGGTCGGTGCGGTGCGGGTTGCCGGTCAGCGCGCCACGCCGCCGGTGTTCACCCTGGTCCAGCTGGCTCGGCACGCGCAGCTGGTGCAGGCGCTGGTGGCAGCGGATGCGGCGGCACTGGTACCCCATTCGGAGGGCAGGCGAGCGTTGATCACACCTGAGCAGCTGGTAGCCGAGTACGAGCGCCTGCGGCCGTTTCATGGCTCCCGCCGGGTGCGGCCAGTCCTCGATCGCGTGACCACCCTGGCCGAGACCCCGCTGGAGACGCTCAGCCGGTTGGTGATCGAGCAGCTCGGCTTCGCCCTGCCGGTACTGCAGCAGCACTTCTGGCTTCCCGGCCTCGGCCGCGACGCCTACGTCGACTTCTACTGGCCGGACGTCGGGGTGATCGGTGAAGCCGATGGTCATGGCAAGTACCTCGGCGCCGGGTCCGCTGAGGGCGCTGCCCAGCGAGTGATCGAGGAGAAGCAGCGAGAGGACGAGCTCCGGGCACAGTCTGCCGGATTCGCCCGCTGGGGGTGGCGCGATGCCTGGCAGCCCGTTCGGCTCGAGGCCATCCTGTTGCGTGCTGGCGTCCCACGCCCAGGTCCGCGGCGTGTGCTCGTCTGACTCACCGCCCCGCCCGCCATTGGAACACCTCTAGCGCATTCGAACCCGGGTACAGGGTGGTTCGAATGCGCTAAGCGTGTTCCAATGCGGATCAAGAGAAGGGAACCACTATGCCGACCACCTATGAGGTGCGCGTCCACCCCAGCTCGGAGGACCTGCCGCGCAGCCAGCAGCTCGCCTGGCATCTGGCCGAGCTGGCCACCACCGAGGCGCCGGTCACCGACGAGGTCGCCGACATGGTGATCAACCGGGTGATCGACAACGCCGCCGTGGCCACTGCCTCGCTGCTGCGCGAACCGGTGGTCGCCGCCCGCGCCCAGGCCCTCGCTCATCCCTACGCCCCCGGAGCAACCGTGTTCGGGCGCAGCAGCGACTTGCGGGTCAGCCCGGAGTGGGCCGCCTGGGCGAACGGAGTGGCGGTCCGCGAGCTGGACTTCCACGACACCTACCTGGCCGCCGACTACTCCCACCCCGGTGACAACATCCCCGCGCTGCTCGCCGTCGCCCAGCACACCGGTGCCACCGGCCCCCAGCTGGTCCGCGCCATCGCCGCCGCGTACGAGGTGCAGGTCGCCCTGGTGGACGCCATCAGCCTGCACACCCACAAGATCGACCACGTCGCCCACCTCGGCCCGAGCGCTGCCGCCGGCCTGGGCACTCTCCTCGGTCTGGACACCGAGACCACGTTCGCCGCGATCGGGCAGGCGCTGCACACCACCACCGCCACCCGCCAGTCCCGCAAGGGCCGCATCTCCACCTGGAAGGCCTACGCCCCCGCGTTCGCCGGCAAGGTCGCCATCGAGGCGGTGGACCGGGCGATGCGCGGGCAGAGCTCACCCGAACCGATCTACGAGGGCGAGGATGGCGTGATCGCCTGGCTGCTGGATGGTCCGGACGCCCGCTACCAGGTGACCCTGCCCGACCCGGGCGAACCGCACGAGGGCATCCTGCGCACCTATACCAAGGAGCACTCCGCCGAGTACCAGTCGCAGGCGCTGATCGACCTGGCCCGCCGGCTGCACCGCACCCACCCCGAGCTGACCGACCCGGCGAACGTGGCCTCGATCGTGATCCACACCAGCCACCACACCCACTACGTGATCGGCTCCGGGGCGAACGACCCGCAGAAGTACGATCCGCACGCCACCCGGGAGACCCTGGACCACTCCATCCCCTACATCGTCGCCGTCGCGCTGCAGGACGGCGACTGGCACCACCAGCGCTCCTATACTCCCGAGCGCGCCCAGCGGGCCGACACCGTGGAGCTGTGGCGCAAGATCACCACCGCCGAGGATCCGGCCTGGACCCGCCGCTACCACTCCGAAGACCCGGCGCAGAAGGCGTTCGGTGGTCGGATGGAGATCACCCTGACCGACGGGCGCACGCTCAGCGAGGAGATCGCGATGGCCGATGCGCACCCGCTCGGTGCCCGTCCGTTCGCGCGGGAGCAGTACGTGGCGAAGTTCCATACCTTGGCCGACGGCGTCGCTGAGCCGGATGAGGTCTCTCGCTTCCTCGAGGTGGTCGCCCGGACCGGCGAGCTGGCCCCGGACGAGTTGTTCGGTCTGACGGTCACCGCCGCGCCTGGCCTGCTCGGCCGGGTGCCCAGCCCGAAGGGGCTGTTCTGATGCGCCCCGCACGCGCGGGCACGGCTCCGGTGTGTCCTGCACGCGCGGGCACGGCTCCGGTGCGCCCCGCACGCGCGGGCACGGCTCCGGTGCGTCCTGCGCGCGCGGGCACGGCTCTAGTGCGCGCCTGCCACGCGGCTGCCTCGACCGGGAAGGAGACGTACTGATGCTGCACGCCACCACCTCTGCCGCGGCCAAGCGGCGCCGGCTGCGCGAGGCGCTGGCCACCGGGGAGCTGCTGCGGTTCCCCGGTGCGATGAACCCGCTGTCTGCACGGCTGATCGCTGAGCACGGCTTCGAGGGTGTGTACGTCTCCGGGGCGGTGCTCGCCGCTGACCTCGGGCTGCCGGACATCGGGCTGACCACGCTCACCGAGGTCGCCACCCGGGCTGGGCAGATCGCCCGGATGAGCGACCTACCCACGATCGTGGACGCCGACACCGGCTTCGGCGAACCGATGAACGCGGCCCGCACCATCCAGATGCTCGAGGACGCCGGCCTGGCCGGCTGCCACATCGAGGACCAGGTGAACCCGAAACGTTGCGGGCACCTGGAAGGCAAGCAGGTGGTCGAAGCCGCCGAGGCGGTGCGCCGGATCCGGGCGGCCGCGGCCGCCCGCCGGGACGAGAACTTCCTCGTCATGGCCCGCACCGACGTGCGCAGCCTGCACGGCCTGGACGCCACGATCGACCGGGCCAAGGCGTACGTGGACGCCGGGGCGGACGCGATCTTCCCAGAAGCCCTGCGGGACGTGAGCGAGCTGGAGAAGGTGACCTCCGCCGTCGACGTGCCGGTGCTGGCGAACATGACCGAGTTCGGCAAGTCCGAGCTGCTCACCACCAGCCAGCTGGCCGATGCCGGCGTGCAGATCGTGATCTACCCGGTGACCCTGTTCCGGCTCGCGATGGGCGCCGCCGAGGCCGGGCTGGCCGAGATCGCCGCCGCCGGCACCCAACGCGCCCTGGTGCCACAGATGCAGACCCGCAAGCGGCTGTACGAGCTGGTCGACTACGCCGGCTACGCCGCGTTCGACACCGACATCTTCACCTCCACCGACCCCGACCACGCCGACTGGTCCTGAGCACAGGCCACCGGCCCACCCCGATGCGAAGGAGCACACCGATGAGCCAGACACCCGAGATCCGCAAGGGCCTGAACGGGGTGGTGGTGGACGTCACCGCCATCTCCAAGGTGAACCCGGAGACCAACTCGTTGCTCTACCGCGGCTACCCGGTGCAGGACCTGGCCGCCCGCTGCAGCTTCGAGGAGGTGGCGCACCTGCTCCTGCGGGGTGAGCTGCCCAGTGCCGAGGAGCTCAAAGAGTTCCAGCAGCAGGAACGCTCCCTGCGCCCCCTGGACGAGCGCACCAAGACGCTGATCGACAGCCTGCCGACCAGTGCCCACCCGATGGACGTGGTGCGTACCGCGGTCAGCCAGCTCGGCACCTTCGACCACACGCTGCTGGAGGCCGACGGGCTCACCGACCCGGACCTGAACGACGGCCGGGCGATGTATCTGTTCGCCCAGCTGCCGGCGATCGTGGCCTACGACCAGCGCCGCCGCCGCGGTCAGCAGCCGGTGGAGCCGCGGACGGACCTGGGCTACTCGGCGAACTTCCTCTGGATGACGTTCGGCGAGGAGGCAGCTGAGGCGGTCCAGCGCGCCTTCGACGTCTCGATGATCCTGTACGCCGAGCACTCCTTCAACGCCTCCACGTTCACCGCGCGGGTGATCACCTCCACACTGTCGGACATGTACTCGGCGGTCACCGGGGCGATCGGAGCGCTCAAGGGGCCCCTGCACGGCGGCGCGAACGAGGCGGTGATGGCCACGTTCGCTGAGATCGGTTCGGCGGACCGGGTGCCGGCGTGGCTGGAGGATGCGCTGGCGAACAAGAAGAAGATCATGGGCTTCGGGCACCGGGTGTACAAGAACGGCGACTCCCGGGTGCCGACGATGAAGGACGTGCTCGCCGACCTGGTCGCCCACTTCGACCGGCCCGACCTGCTCGCCCTGTATGACGCACTCGAGCAGGGCATGGCCGAGGCGAAGAGCATCAAGCCCAACCTGGACTACCCGGCCGGCCCCGCCTACCACCTGATGGGCTTCGACACCCAGACGTTCACACCGCTGTTCGTGGCCTCCCGGGTCACCGGGTGGGCGGCGCACATCATGGAGCAGATGGCGTCGAACGCGCTGATCCGCCCGCTGAGCGAGTACACCGGCCCGGAGCAGCGGGAGGTACCGCAGCGGTAGGCGGCGGTCCGGGCGCTCGGCTGGTGAGGAAGAATGCTGGGGTCATGACACCAGTGATCTGACTCGCGAGGTGCCGACAGAGGAAAGGGTTCGCAGGCCCGGGGACGGCGGCGCTCGGGTGGGCGTGTATGCTGGGGCCATGCACACCGTTCGTTGGTATTGGCGCTTTGCGTCGGCTCCGGCCGCCGCGAGCACCTGCTGACGCGCGCAACCGGAGCCGACCAGGCGTGGACCCCACGGGTCCGCGCCTTCGCCATTTCAGGCGGGCGCTCCGAGTACCAGCGGTGGGTCCGCCGTCACGAGACGAAGGACCACAGATGACCGCTTCCACTACCGCCGCCGAGCGCACCCATGATCTGCGGGTGCTGCGGATGGACCCGTTGCCCACCCCCGGTGAGGTGATCGGCGACCTGCCGCTGCCGGGTCGGTCCGCCGACCTGGTCGCCAGAGCCCGGCAGCAGGCCGCCGACGTGCTCGCCGGTCGTGATGACCGGCTGCTCGTGGTGGTCGGCCCGTGCAGCGTGCACGACCCGGACGCCGCTGTGGAGTACGCGCACCGGCTCGCGGCCGGGGCCGAGCGGCTGAGCGAGGACCTGCTGGTGGTGATGCGGGTGTACTTCGAGAAGCCGCGCACCACGACCGGCTGGAAGGGGCTGATCAACGACCCGGGTCTGGACGGCAGCTACGACATCCCCCGCGGGCTGCGGCTCGGCCGCCAGGTGCTGCTGGACGTGCTCGATGCCGGGGTGCCGGCGGGCTGCGAGTTCCTGGAGACCACCTCGCCGCAGTACATCGCCGACACTGTCTCCTACGGTGCGATCGGGGCGCGCACCGTGGAGTCGCAGGTGCACCGTCAGCTGGCCTCTGGGCTGTCCATGCCGATCGGGTTCAAGAACTCCTCCGACGGCGATGTGCAGGTGGCGATCGACGGTTGCCGGGCCGCGTCGGCCGCCCAGGCGTTCCTCGGGGTCGACGCCGAGGGTCGGGCCGCGCTGGTGGAGACCGCCGGTAACCCGGACACGCACGTGATCCTCCGTGGCGGGCGCACCGGGCCGAACTACGGGCCTGAGCACGTGCGGGCCGCTACCGAGGGGCTGGCTGCGGCCGGACGGTCGCCGCGGCTCGTGGTCGATGCCAGCCACGGCAACTCCGGCAAGGACCACCTGCGCCAGGCGATCGTCGCCAGCGAGGTGGCCGACCAGGTCGCTGCTGGTTCCCACAGCGTGGCCGGCGTGATGCTGGAGAGCTTCCTGGTGGCCGGCCGGCAGGAACCGGCGCCGGCCGGGCTGGTCTACGGCCAGTCCGTCACCGACGCCTGCATGTCCTGGGAGGTGACCGAGCACGTGCTGGAGAACCTCGCCCGGGCGAGTCGCCGCCGTCGGACCGGAGGGGAGTGAAGCGCCACCGGTTGCACCGCCCCTGCATGGCCGGGATGGGTGGGGACTGCGCGGTGAGCCCTCGCCTGCCGAGAGCAGTTCTGCGATGCTGAGTTCTTCCGGCGCGAGCGGCGCCCCGAGGAACGGCACCTGTGGTGCCGCGAGGAGGAAGCGATGAGCGAGTCCACACCGGGTGGTCCCGGCAGCGGTCCTGGCACGGGCAGTCCTGGCACGGGCGGTGCTGGCACGGGCAGTGCCGGCAGCAGCGATGCCGGCGGCGGCAGCGGCCAGGGGTCGACCTGGTACGAGGAGTTCAAGGTCTCCGGCGACAACCTGGTGGCCAAGGTGCGCGAGCTGATCCGCGAGGGGAACGTGCGCCGGGTGTTCATCAAGAACGAGACCGGCGAGACCTTGCTGGAGATCCCGCTCACCGCCGGGGTAGCGGTGACCGTGCTCACCGCGGCGGTCGCGCCGGTGCTGGTGGCCGTGGGAGCCGTGGCGGCACTGCTCACCCAGGTCACCGTGGGGGTGGAGCGGGGCAGGGGCGAGGAGTCCCAGGCACCCGGGGCAGACCCAGCCGGTGGTGCGGGCAGTCACGGCGAGCCTCCGGCACCTCCGGGGATCTCCGCCGGACCGGGGCGCGCCGCGGACTGAGAGGCGTCTGCCACGATGGGCTGATGCCCGTCCCTGAGTTCATCACCGCCCTGCGCCGTCACGTCGGCACCGACCTGCTCTGGCTCTCCGGGGTCAGTGCTGTGGTGCTCGATGTCGATGGGCGCATCCTGCTCGGTCGCCGCGCCGACACCGGCCGGTGGGCGGTGATCAGCGGCATCCTGGAACCGGGCGAGCAGCCGGCACCGGCGCTGCTGCGCGAGGTGCTCGAGGAGACCGGTGTGCAGGCCGAGGTGGAGGCGCTGGTCAGCGTGTTCAGCGGCGAGGAGGTGCAGTACCCGAACGGCGACCGCGCCCAGTACCTGGACCTGACGTTCCGGTGCCGGTACACCGGTGGCCAGGCGGCGGTGGGTGATGACGAGTCCCTCGAGGTGGGCTGGTTCTCACCCGATGCGCTCCCTGAACCGCTCACCGAGTCTTCCGGTCAGCGGATCGCCGACGCTCTGGAGTACGACCCGGCGGCCGGCCCACGCTTCGCCCGCTGAACCACCCGCGCCCCTCCGCGCCCTCGCCGCAGCGTCAATCAAAGTCGGTCACCGGTGCCCGATCCTTCGTGACCTTACGGAGGTGCAGGTAGCACTGTGGCGCGGACCAGCCGCAGCTCCGGACGCACCGGGCGCCCTTCGACGGCGTCCACGAGCAGGGCGACACCGTTGCGGCCCTGCTGCTGCGGGCTGACCGTGACCCGGGTCACCGGCGGGAGGCCTGCCGGCCAGCTGTCCGTCTCGGTGAAGCAGCCGAGCGCCAGGTCGGCCGGCGCCAGCCCGGCCCGCTGGGCTTCCTCCGCCAGGATCGGCGCGTGATAGTCCTCCAGGCCGATGACGGCGTCGGGTCGCCCTGGTGCGGTCAGCATCGCCCGCACCAGGGTCCGGGTCTCGTCCAGGTCCTTGCTGCCCCGGACGGTGGTCGGCGCCTTGCCGTGCTGCTCGCACCAGCGCTCGTACCCGGCTCGGCAGGCGGCGGTGTAGCTGTCCTCACCGTCGGAGGTGAGCAGCACCGGGGACCGGTCTCGCTCGGCGACCAGGCGGTCGCACAGCGCCGACACGGCCGCCTCGTGGTCAAAGTCGACCCAGGGGTGCTGGGCGACGGGAGCGTTCGCCCGGTCGGCGACCACCGGCACGCCCCGGCGCCGGGCGGCTGCCACGATCGGGTCGGCGGTGAGCGGGTCGAGCACGAGCAGTCCGTCCAGCGGGAAGGACAGCACCGCTTCCGTGCCGAGCTCGGCCGGCAGCACGGTCATCGCGTATCCGCGGTCGAGGGCGGCGCTGACTGCGGCGTCGATGGCGGTGGCGAAGTAGGGCAACCGGGTGAACGTCCAGGCGGTCTGCCCGTACTTGGTGACCAGCAGACCGAGCAGCCGGCTTCGCCCGGCGCGCAGGCTGCGGGCCAGCGAGCTCGGCCGGTAGCCGAGCTCCTGTGCCACCTGGTGCACCCGGTCCCGGGTGGCCTGGCTGATCCGGCCCTTGCCGTTCAGCGCGTCCGAGACGGTGGTGACCGACACCCCGGCGGCTGCCGCGACATCGCGGATACCCGGGGCGGTGCTGCTCATGGGGGCATCGTGGCACAGGGAAGGTGCGCGGGCGGCGAGGAGGGGCCTGCCGCCCGCGCACTGCCCCCTCAGCCCAGGGCGTCCAGTCGTGCCCGGAAGTCGTCCTTCACCTGGGGTGGGGCCCAGGCGATGTCGATCGCGTTGCGCTGCAGGGTGATCAGGTCCTGCTCGGTGAGCTGAGCCTCCTCGGCCAGCACCTGCAGGTTCTCCTGCACGTAGCCGCCGAAGTAGGCGGGGTCGTCGGAGTTGACGGTGATCTTCACTCCGCGGCGGAGCAGCTGGGTGATCTCAGCCGCCTTCGTGCCGTCGCTGACCCACCGGTTGGAGATCGGGCAGGACGTGAGCCCGATCCCGCGCTCGATGAGCTCGGTCACCAGGGTCTCGTCCTCGAGCACGTTCGTGCCGTGGTCGATGCGCTCCACGCCGATCTCGTGCAGCACCTGGCGGATGTGCTCGATCGAGTTCTCCTGGTCCACGTCGCAGTGCATCGTGAGCCGGTACCCCTCCTTGCGGGCCCGGGCGAACACGGCGGCGAACTTGCTCGGTGGGTTGCCCCGCTCGTCGGAGTCCAGGCCGACGCCGGTGATCCACTCCCGGTAGGGCAGCGACTCCAGCAGGGTGGCCATCGCGAACTCCGCCTGGAAGTCGCGCAGGAAGCACATGATCAGTGCGCTGCGGATGCCGAGGCGGTTCTGCGCGTCCTGCTGGGCGCGGCGCAGTCCTCGGATCACCACGTCGAACGGCACACCGCGGGCGGTGTGCGCCTGCGGGTCGAAGAAGAGCTCCACATACGCCAGGTTCTGCGCGGCCACGCGTTCGAAGTAGGTGCGGGCCAGGTCGAAGAAGTCCGGCTCGGTGCGTAGCACGTCCATCCCGGCGTAGTAGCTGGCCAGGAACGAGCTGAGGTCGTCGAACTGGTAGGAGGCGCGCACCTCCTCGGTGCTCGCGTACTCCAGCTCGATGCCGTTGCGTGCGGCGAGCTGGAAGCGCAGCTCTGGCTCGAGGGTGCCCTCGATGTGCAGGTGCAGCTCGCACTTGGGCAGCGCCGTGAGGAATTCCGTGGACACGGTCATGGTCGTCGTCTCCTTCGCGTCGGGTCAGGCCTGGGCCGGTTCGATGATGGGGCTGACCGGCTCCAGCACCCGGCAGTCGATCAGGCCGAGGTCGGTGATCGCATAGTCCGGGATCGCAGTGATGGACAGGAACATCAGGTACCAGAAGGCAGAGGGCAGCCTGCTGCCGAGCTCGCGGGCCCGGTCGTCCAGCGCGCGCTCCCGCTCGGCCATCTCCTCTGGCTGCAGGTCGGCGACGATGCCTCCGACCGGCAGCGGCAGCAGGTCCTGCACCTGCCCGTCGACCACCACGACCTGACCGCCGCCGGCGCGACCCAGCTCGTTGATCGCCAGCGCCATGTCCTCGCGGTTGGTGCCCACGCAGACCACGTTGTTGTCGTCCGGGGAGGCGGAGGTGGCGATCGCGCCCTGGCGCAGCCCGAAGCCGTGCACGAAAGCGACCGGTAGGTTGCTGGTCTTGCCGTACCGCTCGGCGACGGTCACATACAGTACGTCCTGCTCGGTGTCGGCGCAGATGGCGCCGTCCCGTACTGGCAGGGTGGCGTCCTTGCGGGTGCGCACGAACGCGACATCCTCGCTCAGCGACATCGCCAGCACCTGGGCGCTCTGGCCCTCGGCAGGCACGCGCAGGTCATCGGCGGCCACCGGTGGGCGCTTCATCGACTCCAGCAGCGCTGCCGAGCGCTGCGGCGCCACCGCCTGCTGCACCGGATGGCCGTCCTGGGCGACCAGCCGGCCACCGGCGATCACCCGCTGGGCGCGGAAGTCTGCCAGGTCGTCCACCAGCAGCACGTCGGCGAACCGGCCCGGCGCCAGGGAGCCCACGTGCTCGTCGATCCGGTACATGGTGGCGCAGTTGATCGTGGCCATCTGGATCGCGGTCATCGGCGGCAGCCCGATCTCGATCGCCTGGCGCACCAGGGCGTCCAGGTGGCCGTGGCCGAGGATCTCGCTGGCGGAGACGTCGTCGGTGCAGAACGCCACCCGGCCCGGCTGGGCACCGAGCTCGGTGATCACCCGGATGTTCTCCGCCAGGAACGGGGCGGCGGTGGACTGCCGGATGATCACGTTGATCCCGTTACGCAGCTTCTCCAGCATCTCCTCGGCGGAGTAGGACTCATGGTCCAGGGCGATGCCGGCAGCCGCCTGACCGGCGATCCGGCGGGCGTCGGCCATCGGTGCGCAGCCGAACGGGCGGAGCCGGTTCCTCCGGCCCATGTCGATGGCGGAGAGCACCTCGGCATCGCCGTGCTCCACGAACTCCTGAACAGTCTCCCAGAGGCCGTAGCACTCCTCCCAGGTCTGGGCGATGCGGTGCTCCTCCGGACCGAATCGGTGCCCGACGTTGGACTCCGGCACGGTGTAGGGCGCCTTGGCCGGGGCGCCCCAGAAGATCCGGAAGCCAGAGTCGCGGGACTCGTCGAGGAACTCGCGCACACCGTCCAGCCCGGCGACCACGAGCACCTGGTCCAGACCGGACAGCGCGCTGGTGGTGCCGTACCGGGAGACCAGCGAGCCGAACATGGACACCGAGAGCTTGCTGCACTCGATGTGCAGGTGCCCGTCGATCAGGCCGGGCACCAGGTACTGGCCGGTGGCGTCGATGATCTCGGTGTCCGGTCCGCGCCGGTCGGCCACGTCCCCGGTCGCGGCGACGCGCCCACCGGCGATCGCCACGTCTGCTGCGTAGATCTCCCCGCTGAGGACGTTGACGAGCTGCCCGCCGGTGATCAGCACGTCGGCGGGGGCGCGCCCGAACGCGGTGTCCAGGAGTGCGGTGTCGGTCATCTGGTGTGTGCTCCTTCGGTCTGCAGGGGAGAGGGGTCGGTGGTCGGCTGCTCGCGCTCGCGGCGAGCGAGCAGCCCGTAGATCAGGGCAGCGACGGCGATGCTGGCCGGGATGCTCAGGTCGGCGCCGCCGGTGAGGGTGGCCAGCGGGCCGACGTAGGTGGTGGTGTTCACCCAGAGGGCAGCCACCACCATGCCGACCGCCTGGGCGACCAGGCCGGAGGTGCGGTAGCCGCCGCGGCCCCAGTACCGGCCGCCGGTCTCGCTCGCCAACGACGGCAGGTCGTAGCGGCCGCGGCGCATCAGCCAGTCGGTCACATAGATCGCCACCCACGGCGCCAGCCAGATCACCAGCAGGCTCAGGAACGCGTTCAGCAGGTCGTAGAAGGACTGCCCGACCACGGCGATGTAGGTGATGATCGCGCAGATCACCGTGTCGATGACCACCATGGTCACCCGGGAGACCCGGAACCCGGCGGTCTGCAGGTTCAGCCCGGAGGAGTACAGGTTGGTGCTGTTCTGCACCAGCAGGGAGACCATCGCCAGCACCAGGTACGGCACCACGAACCAGGCGGGCAGCACTGCCGGAAGGCCGGAGATCGGGTCAGCCACGTCCAGGGTGATCGACGCGGTGGCGGCCCCGAGGACCTGCAGCAGCACGTACGGGACGAACCCTCCGACCGCGGCATAGGTGCCCACCGCCCGCTTGGACGTGCCGACCGGCAGGTAGCGGGAGAAGTTCGACCCGGCCGGAGCCCAGGAAAGGCCGCCGGAGGCCATGATCAGAGCGATGCCGACGATCATCGTCGACGCCGACGCACCCGTTCCGGTCGTGGCACCCAGGTCAACCTTCGGCAGGACCAGGATGGCCATCACCAGGAACGCCAGCGCGAAGATGGTGGAGAAGTACTTCTGCGCCTTCATCATCACCGAGTGACCGAACAGGGGCAGCAGCAGCTGGACCGCGGCGAGCACCACGATGGTGACGATCTGCACCGGTGCGGTGGAGGCCACCCCGGCGCCGTCGAGCAGCGTGAGTGCGGCGAACACCACCAGGATCAGTCCGCCCGCCTCGAAGCCGACCAGCGTCAGCCAGGCGAAGACGCCCAGGATCCGGCCACCGCGCGGGCCGTAGGAGGACCGGGAGATGGTCAGCGTCGTGGTGCCGGTGACCGGACCCTGCACGCTGGCCAGCCCCAGGAGCGGGTAGGCGAGCAGGTTCCCGAGGACGATCACCACCACGGACTGCACGAAGCTGAGCCCGAGCGCCACAACGAACGCGCCGTAGACCACGGTGAAGACCGTGGTCGTGGTCCCCGCCCACAGGAACATCAGGTCTCGAGGCTTGCCGTAGCGGGCGGACTCGGGGACGAGGTCGATGCCGCGCCGCTCGATGTGTCCATGGGTGTCGGTCATCCGGGCTCCCTTGCCGTGACTGGTTGCGGCGAGGCTAGGTGGAGAAACGTTTCGGCACAAGAGTAGACGACTGCCCGCTGGGCCCGTGCTCCGCGCCCCCGCAGCGTCAATCAATGTCAATCAAAGTCGGGCACCGGTGCCCGGTCCTTAGTGACCTTACGGACGCGTGGCCGCTACGATGCCGGGCGGGTCACCAGGGAGTGGCCGACTGGCACTTTGAGGAAGGTGAGCCGTGGCGCTCTGGACGCTGTACCGAGACGGCAGGACGATCGTTCCCGGTGAGGTGGTGGCGCCGGGGCAGCGGCTCTCCTGGCCGCGGACGATCGGCATCGGGGCCCAGCACGTGGTGGCGATGTTCGGCGCCACGTTCCTGGTGCCCCTGCTCACCGGCTTCCCGCCGGCCACCACCCTGTTCTTCTCCGCGATCGGCACCGCCGCCTTCCTGCTCATCACCCGTGGTCGCGTGCCCAGCTACCTGGGCTCCAGCTTCGCGTTCCTGGCGCCGATGGGCGTAGGTTCGGCGGCCGGGCAGCTCCCGATGCCGGTAGCGCTCGGCGGCATCCTGGTCACCGGTGTGCTGCTGGCGATCGTCGGCCTGGTGGTGCACCTGGCCGGTGCGAAGTGGATCGACGTCGCCATGCCACCGGCGGTCACCGGCACCATCGTCGCCCTGATCGGCCTGAACCTGGCTCCCACCGCCTGGGACAACGTGCAGGACGCGCCGGTGACCGCACTGGTCACCCTGGCTTCGATCGTGCTGATCACGGTGCTGTTCCGCGGCATGATCGGGCGGTTGGCGATCCTGCTCGGTGTGCTGGTCGGCTACCTGGTGGCCGTGCTGCGCCACGAGGTCGACTTCGCCCCGGTGAACGAGGCCGCCTGGGTGGGTCTGCCGCAGTTCACCACTCCGACCTTCGATGTGACTGTGCTCGGCCTGTTCCTGCCGGTGGTGATGGTGCTGATCGCCGAGAACGTGGGGCACGTGAAGTCGGTGGCTGCGATGACCGGCGACAACCTGGACGACGTCACCGGCCGCGCGCTGATCGCCGACGGTCTGGCCACCACGCTGGCGGGCTTCGGTGGCGGGTCCGGCACCACCACCTATGCGGAGAACATCGGCGTGATGGCCGCGACCCGGGTGTACTCCACCGCCGCCTACGTGGTGGCTGCAGCGTGCGCGTTCCTGCTCAGCCTGTCCCCGAAGTTCGGTGCGCTGATCGCCACAGTGCCCGCCGGGGTGCTCGGTGGGGCGGCCACCGTGCTGTACGGCATGATCGGCATCCTCGGCGCCCGGATCTGGGTGCAGAGCAAGGTGGACTTCTCCGACCCGGTGAACCTCACCACGGCGGCGATCGCGCTGGTGGTCGGGATCGCGAACTTCACCTGGGTGGCCGGCGACCTACGCTTCGAAGGCATCGCGCTCGGCACCGCCGCCGCCTTCGGGGTGTACCACGTGATGCGGGCACTGGCCCGGTGGCGCGGCACCAGCATCGAGGCCGCCTCCCCGGCGTCGGTCCCCGACACCCAGTAGCCCCCAGCCAGTGCCTCCGAACGCCCGGCTGTACCGATCCACGGGCGGCCAAGGTCGCGAACCAGAGCGCTCGCGAACGTGGGGCGGGGTGGGGTCAGTCCAGGCCAGCGTCCCGGATCAGCAGCGCCACCTGGGTGCGGTTGTTCAGGTCCAGCTTGGCCAGGATCCGGGAGATGTGCGCCTTGACCGTGGCCATGCTCATCAGCAGCGAGGCGGCGATCTCCGCGTTCGACCGGCCCTGACCCACCGCCACGGCCACGTCGTGCTCCCGCGGGGAGAGCCTGGCCAGCGCCGCCCGGGCCTGGTCAGCGGACCCGGAGGAGGCGATCGCCGCGTCCATCAGCCGGCGCAGCACCGCCGGAGAGAGGATCGGCTCCCCGGCCGCCGCACGGTGCACGGCCGCCACGATCTGCTCCGGTGGGGCGTCCTTGACCAGGAACCCGCTCGCCCCGGCGCGCAGCGCACGCAGCACGTTGTCATCGGAGTCGAAGGTGGTCAGCACCACCACCTCCGGCGGGTTCGCCCGTGCGCGCAGCCGTGCGGTGGCCCGGATTCCGTCCACGCCCGGCATCCGCAGGTCCATCAGCACCACGTCCGGGTGGTGGGCGTCCACCGCGGCCGGAACCTCGCCGCCGTCCCCGGCCTGGGCGACCACCTCGATCCCCGAGTCCCCGCCGAGCAGCATCGCCAGCCCGGCCCGCACCAACGGGTCGTCGTCCACCAGCAGCAGCCGCACAGGTGCGCTCACGGGGTCCACGGTAGCCGCGCCTCCAGCTGGAAGCCGTGCGGGCCCGCCGCGTGCTCCAGGTGACCACCGACCAGGCGGGCGCGCTCGGCGAGCCCGACGAGACCGGTACCGCTGCTGGGCAGGTGAGCTCCGCCGTCGGCGGTCAGCGGGTTGCCCGCGGTCACGGTGAGCCAGCCGGCCTCGGCGCTCCCGGCCAGGGTGATCGTCACCGGGGCCCCGGGGGCGTGCTTGCGGGCGTTGGTCAGGCACTCCTGCACGATCCGGTAAGCGGCTCGTGCGATGCTCGACGGCGGAGCCTCGGTGGTCTGGTCCGTCACCGTGATCCTCATCCCGGCTTGGCTGCACTCGGCCACCAGGGCGGGCAGGTCGGCGAGCGTGGGCTGGGGGCGGGTGCCGGCCGCAGCGTCGGCCTCGGCAGGATCGTCGCGGAGCACGGCGATCACCTCCCGCAGCTCCTCGAGCGCCTCGTGCGCGCTGGTGCGGATCACCCCGGCGGCCTGGGTGCGCTGGGCGAGGGGAGCGTCCGGCCGGTAGGCCATCGCGCCGGCGTAGGTGGCCAGCAGGGACAGCCGGTGGGCGAGCACGTCATGCATCTCCCGGGCGATCTGGTGGCGTTCGGCGGCACGAGCCTCGGCGACCCGCTGCGCCTGGTCCGCCTCGGCGCGGCGGGCCCGCTCGGCCAGCGAGCCGATCAACCGCTGCCGGGCGCGGGCCTGGGCACCCCAGCCGAGCAGCGCCGCGTACACCGCGAAGGCCACCACCACCCACCAGGAGAAGGTCAGGCCCGGGAACGGGCGCCACAACCAGCGCAGCAAGTGTGCACCCACCCCGGCAGCCGCCAGGGCCGCGGCGGGAGTGAACCGCTCCCGCCAGGCCACCTGGATGGTGGCCATCGTCGACCCGGGGGTGCCGGTGGGGGAGACGGCCGCGAGCACCGCCTGCAGCCCTGCGCCGAGCACGCGGTGCCGGCTGACCAGCGGCATCAGACCCGCCGAGGCCGCCAGGGTGGCCACATCGACCACCAGCCACGGGGTGGAGGTGTGCGGCCACTCGCCGAGCAGGGTGAGCACACCGAGCAGCAGCGTGGCACCGGTGAGGATGAGCGCCTCAGCGCCGCGGTGCTGGCGGGTGCGGTGTGTGCGTGAGGTGCGGCCTGGAGGCGGGGCGGGGCAGGGCTCGGACATGACGGACCGAGAGTACGGCGCGCACCCGGCGGCGACCACCGACCAAAGTCGGTGCCTGCCCCGCCGAGGGGCGCACCAAGATGACTGCCCGGCCGATGCCGCCCACCCGGCCCGACGGGCACGGTGAGGTCTCGTCAGCAGCTGGTGCACCGCCGTCGACGGTGCCGAGAAGAGGAGAACGACCATGACTGCACCCATGACCACACCCCTTCCCGCCGACCGGAGGACCCGCCGCGGCGGGCGCCGGCTCGCGGTGCTCGGCCTGGCCGCGCTCGCCGGCCTGGCCACCTGGGCGGTGGTGGTGCCGCTGCTCGGTGTACCGCTGGCAGCACGCACCGGTCCGACCGTGACCATCATCGGGCCTGTCTCGGTCGCAGTGGCGGCGGTGGTGGCCGGCGGTGCCGGCTGGCTCGCCCTCGCGCTGCTGGAGCGGGTGACGATGCATGCGCGCCGGGTCTGGACGGTGCTCGCCGGCGTGGTGCTGGTGCTCTCCCTGCTCGGGCCTCTCGGTGGCGTGGGCGGCGGGGCGATCGGGGGACTGCTCGCGCTGCACCTGGTGGTCGGGCTGACGCTCATCGTCGGCCTGCGCGGGCGTGCCTGACCGCAGTCGTGCCAGGTGCGGCGCCCATGGTCGCTCGCCGGAGGCTGCGGCCGGTCAGCGCCCGGCCGGTCTGCGCCCGACCGAGATCACTCCCGGCCCAGCTCGTCCTCGGCGGCCAGGAGCACAGCGGGCATCAGCTCGAGGAGCGAGGGGTGCACGTGGAAGGTGTGCTCGGCCTCGGACAGCCCGGCCTGCGCGGTCTGCTCGGCCTGCTCGGCCTGCTCGGCCTGCGCGGTCTGCTCGGTCTGCTCGGCCTGCTCGGCCTGCGCGGTCTGCTCAGCCGGCCACACGGTCGGATCGGCGATGTCCAGGTAGTCCCGCTTGAGCTCGATCAGTGTGTCGATGATCCAGGCATCGTCGGGGTCGAGACCGCGCTCCAGCCGTGAGCCAGCCGTGAGGTGCGGAACGTGGTGCCCAGGCGCGCGGCCTGGTTCGGGACAGTGCGCCTGGGACGGCGGGAGAGTCCCTGCATGCGCTTCTTCTTCGGCATCGGTCCTATCGTCTCCTGCAGACGGACCACTAGGCGGATCGGCGGTGGTGGCCGCCAGCGCCGGCTGCTCCAGGCGCCACGTCGGTGCGCTCCGGCTCCTGCGGCCACACAAGTGAGGTGTGGCGCCCACCCTCGTTCCTCGGGCAGGCGCCACACCTCATGGTCGGGGTGACAGGATTTGAACCTGCGACCTCTTCGTCCCGAACGAAGCGCGCTACCAAGCTGCGCCACACCCCGAAGCAGCCTGGTCAGGATAGCGCCTCCACGGGCCCGGAGTGAAACTGGCGCTGTGGGCGCGGTCACACGAGGATCTGGCGTGGAAGACTGGTGCTGTCATCGCACCAGCAATCCTCCACACCACAGGCTCTCGAGCACATGCTCGACGGCGGAGCTCACCGGGGCGGGGTGAGCGTCACCAGGGTCACGCTCGGCCGGCAGGCGAGCCGCACCGGGGTGAACGGGTTCGTGCCCATCCCGTTGCTCACGTGCAGCCACAGGTTCCCGGGCCCCGCCGTGTTTCCGGCCCCGGGAGTTTCGCCGGGCCACGGGTGCAGGCCGCTGGCGCGGCCGGTGTCCAGGTCGCAGTTGGTCACCAGCGCCCCGTAACCGGGCAGGCACAGCTGTCCGCCGTGGGTGTGCCCGGCCAGCACCAGCTCACACCCCAGCTCCTGCATGCCGCCCAGCACCCGCTGGTACGGCGCGTGCGCCACACCGATTCGTACGGTCGGCGGCTGTGCGCCAGCGGAACCGGACGAGCCGGGTGCGGCTCCGTGGGCCGGCGAGGCTTCGCCGTCGACCATCGGGGGATCGGCGGGCCAGACCTCCGGCAGCTCGTCCCGGTCCAGGTGCGGATCGTCCACACCGATCAGGTCCAGCCGCGTGCCACGCACCTCCAGGCGACCCGCGCGGTTCGACAGGTCCAACCAGCCGCACGCGGCGAACGCATACCCGAGCTCACGCCCGGGCAGGTCCTCGACGCGTTCCTCCGGATCCTCCCGCCGGGCGTCCGGGAGCAGGTACCGGGCCGGGTTGCTGGGCTTCGGCGAGAAGTAGTCGTTCGAGCCCATCACGAACGCGCCGGGCAGCTCCAGCAGCGGTTCCAGCGCGGCCAGCACCGTCGGCAACGCCTCCCGGTGGGCCATGTTGTCCCCGGTGTTGATCACCAGGTCCGGCTCCAGAGCGGCCAGGTCCCGCAGCCAGCCGATCTTGCGGCCCTGCCGGGGGAGCAGGTGCAGGTCGGACACGTGCAGCACCCGGACCGGGTCGGCGCCGGCGGGTAGCACCGCAGCGCTCACCTGGCGCACGGTGAACGCCTGCGCCTCGACCAGCGACCAGGCCAGTCCGGCCGCGCCCGCGGCACCCAGCAGTCCGGTGGCCCGGCGCAGCGGCCGGGTCGTCGTCTCGCTCACGCAGTCGGCTCGCTGCTAGTCGTCATCGTTGTCGTTGTCGTTGTCGTTGTTGCCACCGCCGCCATTGCCGCCCCCGCCGTCGTTGCCACGGTTGTCGTTGTCGTTGTCGTTGTCGTTGTCGTCCCCGTTGTCATCGTTGCCACCGTTGTCCCCGTCGTCGTCATCATCGTCCTCGTCAGGCCCGGAACTGAGCGTCATGGTGACAGTGGAGCCGGGACGCGCCTGCGAGCCGGCGGACGGGGAGGTGGAGACCACGTCGCCTTCAGAGACGTCGTCGCTGTGCGAGCTGCCGCCGGTCTCGGCGTTGAACCCGCGACTCTCCAGCGCATCCTCGGCGTCGTCCGGGGACATTCCGCTCACACTCGGCACCGAGACCCGTTCGCCGTAGATCTCCCGGTCGCGGGGGTCGTCGAAGTTCTGCACCTCCATGCCGTCGGTGGCGTCGCTCATGTAGTCCTGCCAGATGGGCGCGGCGATCCGGCCACCGTAGACGAGTCGGTAGAACTGGCCGTTGATGGTGGTGTTCTGCATCGGCCTGGTGCCCTCGGAGTGGCCGACCCACACCGCCGTGGCCATCTGCGGCACGTACCCGACGAACCACGCCGCGGTGTCGTCGTTGGCGGTACCGGTCTTGCCCGCCACCGGCCGGTCATCCAGCACCGCCTCTTCACCGGTGGCACCAGGAGAGGCGACGTGGTTCAGGGCGTAGTTCATCGCGTTCGCGACGTCCTCGTCGAGCACCCGTTCGCAGTTCGCGTCCGGGACCTCGAGCTCTTCACCGTCGGTGGTGGTGATGGAGTCGATCGCGATCGGCGAGCAGTGGATGCCGCCGGAGGCGTAGGTGGCGAACGCCTCGGCCATGGTCAGCGGGGCGACCTCGTTAGCGCCGAGCGTCATCGAGGGGACGATCTGCATCGAGTAGTCGCCGTAGGGCTGGTTGCCGTTGGCATCGGTGTAGGGCTCGCCGGGGTTGACGGTGGCGTGGTGGTAGCCCATCGACTGCACGGTGTCGGCGATGTCGCACAGGTTCATCTGGTTCGCCATGTTCACGAAGGCGGTGTTCACCGACTGCTCGGTGGCTCGCAGCACCGACATCCGCCCGCTGATCACGCTCTCCAGGTTGTTCGGCTCGTAGGGTGGGCCGCCGATCCGGACACAGCTGTCCCAGGAGGAGGAGGGGAAGCTCTGTCCAGTGGAACCGTTGACGCTGTCGTTCAACGAGTGCTCGTCGATCAGCCACTGAGTGAGTACGAACGCCTTGAACGTCGACCCGGTCTGGAACCCTCTCGACCCGCCGTGTGCCTGGTCGCCGTTGAAGTTGACCATGGTCGCCCGCGGATCGTCGTCTGTGGGTGAGCCGTAGCGGGTGTTCTGTGCCATTGCCAGGATGCGACCGGTGTCCGGCTCGACCGTGGACAGCGCGTTGGAGATCCCGGAGGAGTCGTCGACCGGGATAGCCCGGCGCAGTGCGTCCCAGGCGTCCTTCTGCTTCTCCGGGTCGAGCGTGGTGTGGATCCGCAGGCCCCCGGTCTGCAGCAGCTGGTTGCGGTCCGCACGCGTCTCGCCATAGGCCGGGTTGGAGAGGATCTCGGCGATGACGTAGTCGCAGAAGTAGGCGGCGGTGCCGGCCATGTCGCACCCCTCGGAGGCCGGGTTGGGGTTCAGCATGTCGTCGATCGAGGTGTCGATCGCCTCGTCGTACTCCTCCTGGGTGATCAAGTCCTGGTTGAGCATCAACCCCAGCACGGTGTTCCTGCGGTTCTCCGCGTCCTCCGGGTTGCGGATCGGATCCCACTTACCGGGGGAGTTGGTGATGCCCGCGAGCATGGCGGACTCCGCGACGGTCAGGGTCGCGGCGCGGTGATGGAAGTAGTAGCGGGAGGCGGCTTCCACGCCGTACTGGGAGGGGCCGAACTGGGCCACGTTCAGGTAGCCCTGCAGGATCTCGTCCTTGCTGCGGTGCTCCTCGAGCGCGATCGCCAGCTTGGCCTCACGGAGCTTGCGCCCGAGGGTGTCGGCAGTGGCCTCTCGGATCGCTTCCGGGTCGTCGGCGCGTCGACCCGCCTCGATCAGCACGTTCTTCACGTACTGCTGGGTGAGAGTCGAGCCACCCTGCTGGCTCGTGCCGATCAGGTTCAGCACCGCGGCACGCATGATGCCTTCGGGGTCGACCCCGCCGTGCTCGTAGAAGCGCTTGTCCTCCACCGCCACGACCGCGTTCTGCATGTTCTCCGAGATGTTGTCCAGCGGGACCACGATCCGGTTCCACTCCCAGATCCTGGCGAGCACCGAGTCGTCGGCCGCGTAGATGATGCTCTGCTCAGACATCTCCTCACTGCCCAGCTCTGTGGGCAGGTCCTCGAAGAGCTGGTCACCGGCATCGGTGGCTGCGCCGAGGGTGGCCACGGCAGGCATCAGGAAGCCTGCGGAGAGCACGCCGCCGATGCCTGCGACCAGCAGGAATGCGAGAAACATCGACACCAGCTGTGCGGCGTTGACCGTGCGAGAGGTCGATCGGGACGTGGAAGGCATGGCCTCTAGGGTACGGCGCGAAACTGGATGAACCGCCCAGGACCTGACAAACTCGCGAAAGAGGTGTATAACGCAAAGACGATGTAGGGGGCAGTTGCACCGAATGGCATCTCATCCCCTAGTATCGGTCAAGAAGTTGCCAAGGAGGGGCCTTGGTACACAAGCCGCTCAATGTAGAGAGGTGGGGAATGAACGCCAAGTTCGATGAGGAGTGGACCCTGCGGGCCGCGTGCGCCAAGCGTTCGCCGGACGAGCTGTTCGTCCAGGGGGCAGCGCAACGGCAGGCCAGAGAGGTCTGTTTCGCGTGTCCGGTACGACTGGAGTGCCTCGTGGATGCCCTGGACAACCGCATCCAGTACGGCGTCTGGGGTGGGATGACCGAACGGGAGCGTCGCGCGCTGCTGCGCCGTGCGCCGTCGGTGGAGTCCTGGCGGACCACGCTCGATGATGTGGACCGGGACGAGATCACCGAGGAGATCGGCCGACGCTGGCCGGCTCCTCGACCGCGCCGTCGCACCGACAGCAGGCCGGTACTCAGCCCCCCGGCACCGGCAGAGCAGGTCGCTGCCGAGACGGCTGGCGACCGGCCGACGACCACAGCGCGGGGTGCGTAGTATCGGTGCCATGACACGCTGGGAGTACGCAACAGTTCCGCTGATCGTCCACGCCACCAAGCAGATCCTCGACCAGTGGGGAGATGACGGCTGGGAGCTCGTGCAGGTCGTGCCTGGTCCGGATGGGCAGGGGCTGGTGGCCTATCTCAAGCGAGAGAAGCAGTGAGCCTCGCCCAGCGACTCTCCGAGCTCGGGCTGACCCTTCCGGACGTGGTACCGCCGGTCGCGGCCTACGTCCCGGCCGTGCGTCAGGGCGACCTGGTCTACACCGCCGGGCAGCTGCCCATCATCGACGGGCAGCTGCCGGCGGCGGGCAAGGTCGGTGCCGGACCCGGTCTGGTGGACCCGGACACCGCGCACGACCTGGCGCGACAGGCGGCGTTGAACGGTCTGGCTGCGGCGGCCTCGTTGGTCGGCGACGTGGAGAAGCTCCGCCGCGTGGTCAAGGTGGTCGGATTCGTGGCCTCCGACCCGGCGTTCACTGCCCAGCCGCAGGTGATCAACGGCGCTTCCCAGGTGCTGCAGGAGATCTTCGGCGATGCCGGTGTGCACGCCCGCTCCGCGGTCGGGGTGGCCGTGCTGCCGATGGACTCCCCGGTCGAGGTGGAGCTGATCCTCGAGGTCGACTGACCTGCGCACCCCGGCGTGAGGTGCCAGCGGTGCCGAGAGAACCAGCGGTGCGGGCGGCGACAGTGGCGCCCGCACGATCGTCTGCTGGCGCGCGCGAACCTCAGCGGGCCCGGTGGGTGAGCCGGTCGATGTCGATCAGCACCACCGAGCGGCCCTGCAGCTGCAGCCAGCCGCGGTTGGAGAACTCCGCCAGCGCCTTGTTCACCGTCTCCCGGGTGGCGCCGACCAGCTGGGCCAGCTCTTCCTGGGTGAGGTCATGGGTGACCCGTAGGCCGGACTCGGTGCGTTCGCCGAACCGGCGGCCCAGGTCCAGCAGCGCCTTGGCCACCCGCCCGGGCACGTCGGAGAAGATCAGGTCGGCGACCTTGTTGTTCGTGCGGCGCAGCCGGAGCGCGAGGGAGCGCAGCAGGTGCTGGGACACCTCGGGACGGGCGTCCAGGACCTTCAGCAGTCCCTGGTGGGAGAGCTCCACCAGCTCGCTGGT
>Ga0209487_1000220_pt1 | contig 51828 bp, 52 predicted proteins | sample Poulit2012_FD_187524 | JGI IMG/M metagenome (GOLD analysis project Ga0209487, IMG submission 187524) | Agricultural soil microbial communities from Georgia to study Nitrogen management - Poultry litter 2012 (SPAdes) (version 2) | ecosystem: Environmental > Terrestrial > Soil > Agricultural land... | reverse complement strand
CATTCCGTAATGGTGATTTTATTACACCTGACTATAGCATGATACAAGAAACATTCTATGACACAGATACGGGTGAAAAATTAGAACCAACTGAAGAAATGGAAAAAATGCGAGATACAGTTCGTAAGGAATTAGAGCTTTCAGATAAAATGTTAAATGGTGACCTGCTCCGTTTCTACTCACCAACAGATGACTGGGAGCCTGTCACACCATCAGATTACTCATACGGTAACAAAGAAGAAAAAGAAGTGACTAATGACAAGTAAACAAAAAGCAATCAAAAAGGCTTCCCCTTTTTGATTGCTTTTTACATTTTTAAAATCTTTCACCACATACTAAAAGCTAAGCTTAATTGAAATGAGGTGAAAAAATATGGGAAGAGATGAACACAAAAAGTCACGAGGGAAACGCTTTATGGCACAAACTCCAAAAAATCAATTATCTGATGGTTTAGATGTTGAATTTTCAGCAGAACTAGCTGATGAGGATGATAAAGAAGCGCTAGAAAGAAGCCGCCAAGCTGATCGACGTGCTAGGAAAAAATAAGTAGTAAGTTATTTAATCCGAACAGGTTCGAATCTTTTAAAAAGTACTTTAACTAACTGTTCGGATCTTTTCATTCATTTGGTGTCATTCAAAAGTTTCTTCTTCCTTTGACTCGGATTAACGCTATTTTTTTGCATATTCAACCTTATCCTCGTACAATTAAATTAGATTAAATAAAGTGAGGAATTCCTATGACTAACAAAAATATTGATGATTATCTCACCGAAGGCATGCATGGAACACGTTTACCTAAACAAGCTGAACGTGATTACTTTTTAGGTACCCTTAGAGAAAGAGTCATCTTAGCACTTAAAATTGGCGAAGTGATGCAAGATAGAGGTCTAAAGGAACTAGATCGATTTATGCGTGAGTATCCTGAAGCTAAATTAATATTTAACGGACATGTAGCACATCGTTTTCAAGTTGAAGAAAAGAAATTAGCCGCTAAACATAAAATTGACTATACTGTCATAACGAATGAAGAAAACCAAACTGATATCGGTGCAGTGCTAGCATTTGATACAGCGGTTGATCGAGATAAAATTTATCTCGCTGACTTTCAAACACAAGATGATCAATTGCCTGATAAAAAAGAAGACTCATCGCAAACATCGTCAAAGTTTTTTTCACGATTTAAAGATTGGCTTTCATAATCTTACCGCCTTTGCCTGCCCTAAACCACTTACCACTTTTTCTTAATTAGGACGGGCAGCTTTTTTTTGTATAAATCCCTCACCATATCAAACACTAACGAGTGGAGGTGTTCGATATGGCTCATAAATATTTATGCCCCAATTGTAAAACGAATCGTTCACGATTCAACCTAATTAAACAGACAGCCGAACCGATAAAAGTAAATCCAAAAACTGGCGAAATTACAGATGATTATAAGAATGAAGATACAGCACGGTTTCACGTACAATATCAAGGCCCAGATTATAGGGTGCAGTGTGGTGTTTGTGGATTAATTGAAGAAGAAAATTCTTTTATCCAGTATGCTAAATATGATCCTCTCTAATAGGGCAAATCCTCTCCTGCTACATAAAATCATCTTTCTGTTAGATTGGTGATTAAAAGGGATGATTAAAGGATACACGAATCAATTTAGCCTCTGTAGCATAACGTTACAGAGGTTATTTTATTTGCAGCCAGTTCTTCAAGTATTTTTTCACCTTTACACAAAGTAAACGTTTTCATATAATGGTAGTTATACAATCATTGTTATCAGGAGGGTTTTGATGGATAAAATACAAGAAGGCACATTATTATGGGAGCCAAATGAGGATTATAAAGAACAGACCGCTCTCAATGATTATATGAAATGGCTAAAAAATAATAAACAAATTTACGTTGACAACTATAATGATCTATGGAAATGGTCAGTTAATGAAGTAGAATCATTTTGGGAATCACTTTGGGAATACTTTGATGTTCAATCCAAAGACCCTTATCAAACCATTCTCACTACACATGAAATGCCAGGTGCCAAATGGTTTCCAGAAGCGACCATTAATTATACGGAACATATTTTCAAAAAGTTTGCTGATCAAAAAACAGCCATCATTCATGCTACTGAGAATCGAAAAAAGACTGAAACAACCTGGAATGAATTATATCAAGATACAGTGAATATGCAACAAACCTTAAAAAACTTGGGTGTTAAAAAAGGGGACCGGATTATTGCTTATGTGGCAAACATCTATGAAACTATCGTTGCTTTTCTTGCTACAGCAAGTCTTGGGGCTGTTTGGTCAAGTGCCTCGCCAGACTTCGGAACCGAAAGTGTGATTGATCGTTTTAAACAAATTGAACCTAAAATTCTTATTACAGTCGATGGCTATTTTTATGGTGGCAAAGAGTTTGATCGCTTATCCATCGTCAAAAAAATACAAGATGAACTTCCAACACTTGTAGCAACCATTGGAATCCCTTATAGAAATGAGCAAGCAACTTTCAATGAATTGGATCAAGTCATTTTATGGGAAGACGCAATAATGCCAAGTGATAAAACAGAACTCGAGTACGTCCATGTCCCCTTTAATGACCCATTATGGGTATTATTTTCTTCAGGGACTACAGGTAAACCAAAACCAATTGTCCAAAGCCAAGGTGGAATTCTAATTGAACATCTCAAAGCCTTAACATTTCATGTAGACCTATCAGAAGATGATCGCTTTTTCTGGTTTACAACAACGGGGTGGATGATGTGGAATTTCCTTGTTGGCGGTCTGTTAACAGGGAGTACAATTGTTTTATACGACGGAAATCCCGCCTATCCCAATCCGAAAAGTTTATGGAAATTTGCAGAAGAAACCAATATGACAGTCTTTGGAACAAGTGCCACCTATATTACAGCTTGCATGAAAGATGAGTCTCTCGTCCCTAAGGATGAATTTGACTTAAGTCACTTAAAAAATATAAGTTCCACGGGGTCTCCACTTCCTCCTGAAGGCTTTCAGTGGTGTTATGACAACGTGAAAAGTGACTTGTGGATTGCATCTTCTAGTGGAGGAACTGATGTGTGTACAGCATTTATTTTAGGCGCTCCCGTCCTTCCTGTATATGCAGGTGAGCTTCAGTGTCGTGGTCTCGGAGCTAAAATAGAAAGTTTTAATGATCAAGGTAAACCCGAAATAGATGAGGTGGGTGAACTGGTCTTAACAGAGCCCTTCCCTTCCATGCCAATTTACTTTTGGGGCGATGAAGATGGAACACGTCTGCATGAAAGTTATTTTGATGATTTCCCTGGTACTTGGCGTCATGGTGATTATTTAAAAGTAACTAACCGTGGCACATGCGTTATTTATGGACGTTCTGACGCAACAATTAACCGTGGAGGCATCCGAATTGGTACAAGTGAAATATACCGAGCAGTCGATCATATAAATGAAGTTGCTGATAGTTTGATTGTTGACATTCCTGATGGCAAAGGAAATTCTTCTGTATTTTTATTTGTTATGATGAAGGAAGGCACTGACTTGGATGATTCTATAAAGAAAAAGATAACTAAGCAAATTAAGACGCACGGCTCACCAAGGCACGCACCAAATGAAATATATCAAGTTCCTGACCTTCCTCGTACTTTGAACGGGAAAAAACTTGAAGTACCCGTTAAGAAAATACTTATGGGTAAAGATGTAGATAAAGTTGTTAATAAAGGATCACTTAGCAATGAAAAAGCCCTTAACTATTTTATTCAATTTGCAAACAAACAAAAAGAATTGAGTTAATGAATAAAAATACGCCCTCCTCTTTTTAAATGAGGAGGGCGCATTTTGCTTTTAAAAAGTAACATCAAAATACTATCTACATCATATTGATTAGACTAATTTCTCGGGATGGTCGATCCGCTGATGTGTTGCCAAGCTCACGAGCACATAGGCGAAAAAGGCTATCACTACTGGTAGGACAACTGAGTGCAGTCCAAACGGCTCGGGATAAAACGCATCAGATAAAACATATAATCCGACACCAGCCACGATTGATGCTAATGCTCCATATTTATTACCCTTCCTCCAGTATAGCCCCATAACAATCGGCCAAATAAAGGCAGCTTCCAGACCACCGAATGCAAATAAGTTCAGCCAAATAATTAGGTCTGGTGGGTTTAACGCCATCAAGAAAACAATGACTCCAAGAATTGCTGTTACACCAATACTTAAACGCTTGATTTGGTGATGACTTGCGTCAGGCTTCAAATAATTAATATAGACGTCTTTCACTATTGCTGAACTAACAAGTAAAAGCAACGAATCCACTGTCGACATAATCGCTGCCATTGGTGCAGCAAGAACAATTCCTGCAAGCCAAGCCGGCATCACTTCAAGAGCAACAAGTGGCATGACTTTATCAGGCACATCAATTCCTGGCAAAATAGGTCTAGCAAAAACTCCAATTAAATGCATGTTCAACATAATAAATCCGACGACAATGGTTCCAATAATTAAGGCACGATGCATTGATTTGGAACTTTTATAAGACATCGCTCGAACAGCAATTTGCGGAAGCGCTACAACCCCTACCCCAACCAAAATCCAAAACGACGACACAAATTGAGGTGTTAATGTCCCATCTGCTCCATATGGTGTGATTAAGTTAGGATTTTCCGCAGTTAAATCAGAAATGATATTAGGAATACCTCCTCCAGCAATAATGACAGCGATTAATAGAATCAAAGTTCCTATAAACATGATTGAACCTTGAATGGCATCCGTAACAGCTACAGCCCGAAAACCACCAATTGTTACGTAAACAAGCACAGATACAGCAAAAATAAATAAGGCAGAAATATAAGACATTCCTGTCAACGATTCTATTAATCGTGCGCCACCAATCCACTGGGCAGCCATAGCAGAAAATAAAAAGATAATAATGCTAAATGCTGACAACAAGACGACCCACTTCGATTGGTAACGTTCTTTTAAAAAATCTACCATTGTTACCGCTTTAAATTTTCGCGTAACAATAGCAAATTTTTTTCCAAGGACCATTAAGATAAAATAACCTGTCGCGACTTGTGTCATGGAAAGCAATACCCAAGCAAGTCCCTCATTATATGCAGCTCCAGGTCCTCCTAAAAAACTACTCGCACTTCCATAAGTAGCTGTCATGGTCATCGCTAATACAAAGCCGCCTAAGCTGCGTTCACCAAGAAAGTACTCCTCTAAAAAATTCTTTGATGAGACAACATATTTACTAGCCCAAAATCCAATAACAAAGATAACTATTAAAAATACAATAAGAGGTGTTAGTGCTTCCCAATTCATTTGCCTTCCCTCTTTTCTTCCTCATCAAAAGAGACTTCTACAAAAAATAATTTAACAACTACCGTGACCAAGATTGACATCACGACAAACCCTAAAACACAACTATAAAAAAACCATGCAGGCAGACCAAAGATGTATGTATACTCTGATGGATCACGACTGCCTAAACCATAGGCAAAACCATACCACCATATGAAGTTAAAAATCACTAGCCCAACGCCAATCAAAGCTTCCCGATTAGCTATATGAAACCGACTATCTTCTTCCGGCCACATAAAGCACTCTCCTTCCTACTTCATAACTATATGTATTAATATAGCTTATATAGCAAGTAAATGTAAATGCTAGAAAACTTTCAATTGATCATTTTTAAAATGAGGTTGGGACATAAGTATTTTAGTTAATTTAAAAGCGAACGTATTAAAGTATATTTAAATAAAAATACACTTTTTCAAGTCAGCGTAGGAAAAATACGTAGACTCCTGGGACTGCAGCAAGCTTCGTCCCACCGAAAACCTTTGTGGGAGCTGAGGCCTAGATGAGACCCCGCAGAGCGTAGCTCGAGGAGGCTCATCAGCCACCCACGGAAAGCGAAGTATTTTTCCGAAGCGAATAACGCTTACTTAAAAATGTTCGTCATTTCATAACCAATACCTAGTTTTGTCCCAACCTCATCACAGTAACTTATTTTATCTGACACCTTTCATATAACTTTGAATTTTAGGTGATAGAAGGTATAGCATTAATCCAAGTAAAATGGATATCCCACCAATGGCTCCAAAATATATAATTTCCGTTTCAGGTTTATACAATTTTACAATTTGCGCATTAATAGCTTGAGCAGACGCATTTGATAAAAACCAAAGGCTCATCGTTTGGGCCGAAAAAGCTTTAGGTGCTAATTTTGTTGTCGCTGATAGCCCCACTGGAGATAAACATAATTCCCCAATCACTACAAATAAGAAACTAAAAACAAGCCATATCGGACTTACTAAGGTGTCCACGCCTCCAAGCATAGCAGGTATGATCATCACTAGAAATGACAGACCTGCAAAAAAGAGTCCATATGAGAACTTTTTCGACGTGGTTGGTTGGCGTTCCCCCATTTTCAACCATAGCCCTGCAAAAAGAGGTGATAATGTTATAATAAATAAAGGATTTAATGATTGGAACCAAGATGATTGCAGGTTAATTCCAAAAGCACTTAACTGTGTGCGCTTATCCGCATATTCAGCCAGTATGATTGAACCTTGCTCAGCAATTGCCCAAAACATGATTGCTGCAATGAATAATGGAATATACGCTATTAGACGTGACTTTTCATCTTCGTTTGTTTTCGGACTACGGTACATAAAGATAAAGTATAAAGTCGGTATAATAATCCCTAGAATACTGACCAAATATGTGAAGCCATTAATCGTTAAAATGCCTGTTGGAATCGTAATCGCAGCAATAACCGCAATAACAATACCACCAATGACAAACCGGGAGTAAACTTTCTTTTTTTCGTCACCTTGAAGCGGATTCGGAACATAAGTCCCTGCAAGTCCCAAATATTTTCCACGAGTGATTAAAAAGATTACCAACCCTAAGAACATTCCTATTGCAGCTGTACCAAAACCTAAATGAAAGTTATACTCTTGACCAAGCGTACCCACGATAAAAGGAGCAATAAAGGCTCCCATATTAATACCCATATAAAATATACTAAAGCCAGAATCACGTCGCAAATCTTGAGGACTATACAGATCCCCTACAATATTCGACACATTCGGCTTCAATAATCCAGTTCCAATTACAATCAAGAACATTGAAACAAATAAAGCTATGGTCCCTGATGGCAAGGCTAGAACAATATGCCCTAGCATAATAAGTACACCACCGTAAAATACGGTCTGCTGAGTCCCCAGTAACCTATCAGCTATCCAACCTCCGATAATTCCTGACATATAAACAAGAGATCCATAGATAGCCATAATTGACTTTGCCGTACCATCGTCTATTCCAAGACCGCCTGCCGAAACTTCTGTATACATGTAAAATAACAATAAAGCTCGCATGCCATAATAGGAAAAACGCTCCCAAAATTCAGTGAAAAATAATGTAAAGAGGCCTTTAGGTTGTCCAAAAAAACCTCTTTGCGGCACACTCTTTACAATTTCTTCTTTGCTGATATTGTTCATGATGTAAAACTTCCTTCCTTAATATTTCAACAACTTATAATTTAAAAGTAAAGATATTGTCATTTTATGACTCATATCCTCTCTCGTCAATGGCATTCAATTTAATCATACTTTTTAGAAGAGTTACCCTATTTCAATAGTACTATAAAAAAATTTACCCTTGCCAAATCAGTTATAAGGTTATATAATATTCTTTGGTAAGTCCTTCGGGGCATTAGCTCAGTTGGGAGAGCGCTTGCGTGGCACGCAAGAGGTCAGCGGTTCAAGCCCGCTATGCTCCATTATAGAAAAACGCCTATACATCAATATGTATGGGCGTTTTTCTTGTGCCTTGTTATTATACTTTTAGGCGTATTCTATCGCAACTAATTGTTGCAAAATAATATTGTTAAACTGGTCTAACTGTAATTTCATTCACATTCACATGGTCCGGCTGTGTCACAGCATAGATAACTGCTTTTGCAATATCAGCTGGGTCAAGTTTTTTTCGATCAGATTCAAAAGGACTTTTTGAGCTTAATGGAGTTTCTACCATTCCCGGTGAAATGTTGGTGGTCCGTACACCCGTATTGGCGAGTTCTTTTTCTAGTCCAGTGGAAATCGCACGCACAGCAAATTTTGTTGCACAATATACCGTAAGTCTTTCAATAACCTCAAAGCCTGAATCAGAGGCTATATTTACAATGTGTCCACTCTTTCTCTCCAACATCTCTGGTAAAACTGAATGAATGCCATACAGAACACCTTTAATATTTATATCAATCATTTGATCCCAGTCAGAGACTTCCCCTTCCAAGACTCTACTAGACCCCATCTTCCCAGCATTATTCACATAAATATCTATACTTCCAAAGACTTCTCTTGCACGTTCTGCTAAAAAATCAACATCTTGTTGCTCTGTCACATCAGTTTGGACACATAGTATTTTATCTTTCTCACCAATATCTGTAACTATGTTTTCAAGCTTCTCTTTATTTCTTGCTGCAAGGACTACATTGGCACCTGCCTTAGTAAGTTCTCTAGCAATTGCAGTCCCAATACCACTACTAGCTCCAGTGACAATGGCTGTTTTGTTGTTCAATTCGTTTGCCATAATATTTTTCCCCCTTGTTCATAATTTAACCCGATAATGGGTTACAAAATACTTCTTTATTCGATTAAAGTGACCATTGAAAGTAATCTAGTTAAACCCAACTGATATTTTTGATTCACTTAGTATCATTGTGATAAGAATATTGATATTCATAATTAATTTTATCAACAGGTTTACTTTTGGTTTCCCTTGGGCCAAGTATTATTGAGATAATGCCCTTGAACCTCTCATGACTAATGCAATTCAGAAATGGAGCATGGTTGGCTGTTTTCATATAAATTATAACAAATGCTTCCTGCCTTCTCTAACATTTGTTTATTCCCTTTTCATTAAGAAAAAAATGACTCAAAAAACTTCCTTATTTAAGAAGGTGAACAGTCTTATTCATCAAAATGACACTGCTTGTTCAGAATCCATGCCAAAAAAGAAGATAACGTGTAAAATAAATACAATACTCTTTTAAAGGGGGTTATCAATATGAAACGAAGAGTGGTCGTTACTGGGACAGGCACTGTTTCTCCGCTTGGTCATGATACTGAAACACTGTGGGAAAATATTAAGCATGGGAATTCTGGTATTAAACGGCTTACCTCAGAAGATTTCAAAGAAATTAACACAAAAATTGCAGGATACATTGAGGACTTTCAAGGTAAAAAGTATCTCGATTCTAAAGAAATGAGACGATATGATTTATTTATCCAATATGCCTACGCAGCAGCTATCCAAGCAATTGACGAATCTCGGATAAATTTAGAGAAAATAGATAAAGACCGAGCGGGAGTTTATATTGGATCAGGTGCCGGTGGGCTCACAACTATGCTTGACAACTATCAAACTATGCTTAATAAAGGAGCCAAGCGCGTGTCTCCATTCATGCTGCCAGCTTCAATCACCAATATGGCAAGCGGTTTAACAGCAATCAAAACAGGATTTAGGGGGCCGAGTTTTTCCCCTGCTTCTGCTTGTGCGACAAGTAACCATGCCATCGGAGAGGCTTATCACAACATCGCACATGGTTATTCAGATGTTATGCTTGCGGGCGGTGCTGAAGCAACGATTACCCCATTTTACTTTGCAGGTTTTTCGAAAATGAGAGCCATGTCTACAAAAAGTGACGATCCTAAACAAGCGTCACAACCTTTTAACAAGGACAGAGATGGGTTCGTGATGTCTGAAGGTGCTGGGGTATTGTTGCTTGAAGAGTATGAGCATGCGAAACAACGTGGTGCTGAAATTCTTGGCGAAATCATTGGTTATGGAAGCACAACAGATGCTTACCATATCACAGATCCCGCCCCCCATGGAGCACAGAAAGCAATGCAACTTGCGATTGAGCGGGCCAATATTCAACCGGAGGACGTTGATTACATTAATGCTCATGGTACAAGCACTCCAACAGGAGATGTATCTGAAACAAAAGCCATTAAAAAAGTCTTTGGTAACCACGCCTGTAAACTGAAAGTCAGTTCTACCAAATCAATGACTGGTCATTTGTTCGGATCGGCTGGTGGAGTGGAAAGTATTATTACATTAAAAAGTATGAATGAAAATATTTTTCCACCAACAATCAATTTGCATAATCCTGATCCGGATTGTGATCTTGATTACGTGCCAAATGAAGCAGTGGAAGGAAATATCAATATAGCCTTATCCAATGGATTCGGCTTTGGCGGTCATAATGCTGTTCTTTGTTTTAAAAAATGGAATGAATAGATAGTCAATATTTTAAAGAGGTGATTGCATTGTCTAAACTTTTATTAGAAAGCATTGAAGAAAGACGAGATAACATAGAAAGTCGTTTTTCTGTCTGGCCCCGTGATACCGTGGCCAAGCATTTCGAGAAAGCATCCAAAACATATACCGAAAAACCCTTTCTTTACATAAATGGTGAGCAGCATTGTTACGGAGACATTTGGGACCGAGCAGTCGACTATGCGAAAAGCTTCATAAACCTTGGGGTAAAGCGCCGTGATCATGTAGCGATTTTAATGGAAAATGATGCGTCCTTCCCTTCTTTCATGATTGCCGCATCCATGATTGGTGCAGTATTTATTCCCATTAATTCCATGCTTACGAAAGAAGAAGTCGAATATATTCTGACACAGTCAGACACGAAATATTTGATTTTACAGGAAAAAGTTAAAGATAAATATCATGGAAAATCTGTTAAAGATCTTTTATCCTCCCCTTCATTCCAGGAGCATAGCAATCTAGAGAAAGTCGTCTCTTTTGAAATAAAAGAAAAAGAGCCAATCGATGAGCGCTTCTTGACTTGGGAAACCTTTTTAAAAGGTGCCGAGGCAATTTCCGACTTTGATTTGGACGCACGCTGGGAGCTATCTCGCTATCCCGATGAAGTCGCTATTATTATGTATACATCTGGCTCCACTGGCAGTCCAAAAGGTGTCATGCTCACAGATGACATGTTACTTCGATGTGCATATGGTACCGTTTTAAGTAGGGCAATAGAAGACGGTAGAGTAACTTTTGCACCGCTACCGTTTTACCATTGTTTCGCAATTGTTGAAGCGATTTTAGCAATGTCATTTGTCGGTGGTTCCGTGATTTCCGCGTTAGGTGCGTCCCCACTAAAATCACTAGAATTAATGGAAGAATATAAGGCAAATGATTATCTCTGTGTGCCGTCTACTCTTATTCCACTATTGAATCATCCAAGAGTAGAAGAGTTTGATTTGTCCAATTTATTTGCGATGTGGTGTGGAGCAGCAGCAGCTCCCGTGTCAGTTTGGCAAAAAGCGATTGACGTGCTTGGAGTAACTGAAATGATAACAGGTTACGGTCAAACAGAAGTTGTCTCATCTGGAGTAACAACAGAAATCGGTGATCCATTAGAGCGTATTTCCTCCCGAGTCGGCCGTCCAAAATTAAATGGAGTCAGCGGATTGCCTGAGTTTAACGGTAGCAGTGTACAATATAAAACGATCGACCGTGACACTGGTGAAGATTTATTGGACGGTGAGACTGGCGAGCTCGCTGTGAGAGGAAAAACAGTTACTCATGGATATTATAATAAACCTGAGGAAACAGCAAAAGTCATTGATAAAGACGGCTGGCTAAGAACAGGGGATGTCGGTAGAATCGATGAGAATGGCTATATCCAGATGCTAGGCAGAAGTAAAGAGATGTATAAAGTTTCAGGTGAACTTGTCTCACCAAGAGAAGTCGAAATTGTGATTTCTCATCATCCGGCAGTAGCAGAAGTACAAGTTGTCGGGGTTAATGATAAAATGACAACTGAAATTGGAGCGGCTTTCATCGAATTAAAAGAAGGTAAAAGCTTAAAACGAAAAGACATCATCGACTGGTGTGCCGAACGATTAGCCAAGTTTAAAATCCCGAGACACGTCTGGATGGTCGAGTCCTCAGACTGGCCCATGACAAGCACGGGCAAAGTGCAAAAGTTTCGCTTGAAAAAAATGGCTGAGGAGCGGCTCAATAAATCATGAAGCCTCCCCCATTAAATTAACTTCTTCACTGAAATTAAACAATAAAGGGGATATTCAAAATGACAGCACCATGGCATCAAACAAATTACCGTGTCCCATATAAGGACACAGACCGTATGGGGGTTGTCCATCACGGAAATTACATCAACTGGTTTGAAATAGCACGCACCGAATGCATGCGTCATTACGGAGTTGCCTACAGCGATGTGGAGAACAAGGGCTTATTACTTCCAGTGCTTAATGTTGAATGCAATTACAAAAAGTCAGCGACATTCGACGACTGTATCGCAATTTATACAAAAATTACTGATTATTCACCTATCAAATTAACATTTACTTACGAGGCAAGAAAAATAACGGAAGATGATTTTGCAAATAACCATAATAAAATTGTCACTGATCCGACAGGTGAACGTATTACAACTGGCATCACGAAGCATATGTGGGTTAATAAGGATTTCAAACCAACCCGACTTCATCGGACCGCACCTGAATTTTATAAGGTTCTAGAAATATTTGGAGAGAAAAAATAATAGATTTGCATTATAAATTTCAACTTTTTCAACTGACTGTCAACGAAACACCTAACCTAAACGATCATTCGATTTCTTAAAAAGATTCGAAAGGTCGTTCGGGTTTTTTTATTGCAATTTAAATCCAAAAAATTATTTTCTTCTTATATCTATCAGCAAATCCTCTTGTGATAGATTTTTTCTGCGTTTATTACAACTATCCATTTTTAATTATTCGTTTGTTATTTAGTGACAAACTTATCACCTCGTAACTCGACACGGTGACATTTATTAACATTACGCAAAAAATATGTTACCAAGAAACGAAAACTTCCATGCATACAGCAACTTACTCTTGTTTTTTATAAAAATTCTCTTTAGGTACTTGAGATTTAATCAGGACATAAGTCATGTATAACGGAAAGTTTTCCAGTGCTTTTTAACCACTAAATCTTCTTTGTTATAAATGATACTATGAAAAATCAAAAACTATGTGAGAAACAAAACTTAATAGATTAATCTATGGTCAAATCGATTCATTTTTCTTTCATAATATCAAGAAATGATTTTCAGCTTTTCATGAAGGAAAGTTTATATAACCTAGTAAAACCTCTATGACAAATCCCACAACCCATTTTAAGCTTTGTCCTTATATAGATAGAATTGGCAGAACAGTAGGTAAAATTGTTTATTTTGCAATATCTAAATTTTTTTCGACTTAATTCGACACTTTTTAGTTACTTTTTATTCTATAGTTTAGGCAGCACCATGAAGGGATAGACAACCATTTCATTTCATTAAGAAAGGAGGACTTGCAGGAACTTTCTATTTTATCTGAATTATTAAGGGAGGACTAGCATATTGAGTTATAACAAACAACATTTCGCAAAATTATTTAGCATTTTCGCAATAATTCTGATGGTCTTTTCGTTATTTGCTCCAACATTAAGTGCTGAATCCTTATCAGTATCAGTTGGAAAAAATGATAATAACGGAAAACTACATGAGTCAGCAGTTGATTCTAGTAAACTTGCTGAACAAAAAGTAAGCGATCGTTTAGTGAATCAATTTAAAGATAATGATTCTGTAACATTTTTAGTGAAATTTGAAGAAAAGGCAGATACGACAAAAGCGGCTGAACAAGCGAGAAAGGCAGCTGAATCAGCAAGCCTTTCCTCACACAAAGCAGAGCTTAGCCAAAGATCTGCTGTAATCTCGGAATTAAAATCCGTTTCAATTGAATCTCAAGCTAACGTAAAGGAATTTTTGGAAGAACAAGTTGAAAATGGAACGGTAGAGGACTTTCATTCTTACCATATTGTTAATGGAATGGCTGTTACAGCTCCAAAAGAAATTGCTGAGAAGCTAGCTAGTTTTTCTGAAGTAGAAAAGGTTCTACCAAACGAAGAACGTACATTAAATGAAACAGTCACTATTAAAGAGGAAGTACCAAAAGCGAGTTTACAAGATGATGACGATATTGAATGGAACGTCAATCAAGTTAATGCACCAGATGCATGGGCATTAGGAGTTGACGGATCTGGTACGGTAGTGGCGAGCTTAGACACAGGTGTTCAGTGGGATCATCCTGCATTGAAAGAACAATACCGAGGATATGATGCTGAAACAGATGAAGTAGAACATGAATACAGTTTCTATGACGCTACTTCTGATAATTACGACGAACCAGCTGATGATAACGGCCACGGAACACACGTAACTGGTACCATGGTTGGACATGAAACAGATGAATCTAACCAAGTCGGTGTTGCCCCAGGTGCAAAATGGATTGCTGCGAGAGTATTTGATGCTGATGGTAGTGCTAAGGATGCGGATTTACTTGATGCTGCAGAATGGATTCTAGCTCCTGGTGATCGCGCTGACATGGCGCCAGATGTTGTTAACAACTCTTGGGGTGGCGGTCCAGGTCTTGATGAGTGGTACCGTGATGCTGTTCAAGCATGGAGAGATGCTCAAATTTTCCCAGAGTTCGCGGCTGGTAATACAGATTTATTTAACCCAGGTGGACCTGGATCAGTTGCAGCCCCAGCGAATTACCCTGAATCATTTGCTGTTGGTGCGACAGATAAGAACGATGATTTAGCAGACTTTTCCTTACAAGGGCCTTCACCATATGATGAAATAAAACCAGAAATTGCAGCTCCGGGTGTTAATATTCGTTCTGCTGTTCCTGGTGATGGATACGAATCAATGAATGGGACATCAATGGCTAGTCCTGCTGTTACTGGAATAGCTGCATTACTTCGTCAAGTTAATGCTGATATTAATGTTGATGACATGGAAGAAATACTCATGAACACAGCTACACCTTTAACAGATAGTGAATTTGAAGAATCTCCAAATAATGGTTATGGACATGGATTAATTGATGCTCAAGCTGCTGTCTCGTCCATACTTGACGGTGTTGGCTCAATTGGTGGAACAGTCACTGATTCCAGTGATAGCTTACCATTAAGTGCAAAAGTTAGTGTACTTGAAACAGGTAGCTCAACCAATACGGATGCTGAAGATGGAAGCTACTCTATCATGAGTTCAGAAGGTACATTCAATGTCAAAGCAGAAACGTATGGATATGAATCTGCTGAACAAGAAGTTTCAGTAGAAGTCGATGAAACAACAGAAGCAAATTTTGAATTAGACGAGCTTGCTCAATCTACAGTCTCAGGAACGGTTACAGACGAAGCAACAGGGGATCCAATTGCCGGAGCAACCCTTCTACTTGTAGAAGATGCTAACGTTGAACCTGTTGAAACAGATGAAGATGGAAACTACTCTCTAACGGCTTATGAAGATTCTTACACATTAAAAGTTATGGCTAAAAATTACCACAGTACAGAAGTAGATGTTGATCTAAATGAAGATGTCGATTTAAATATCGAATTAGAGCCTTTCTATACAGTACCAGGTGGAGAAATTGCATATGATGATGGTGTGGCCGATAACGCACGTGCTTTCTACGATGCTGGCAATAACTGGGCAGTAAAAATGTCCCTACCAGAAGGGAAAGAAAAAGCAGTCGTAACCGATGGTGTATTCAAGTTCTGGAATCCTGAATTCCCAGTACCAGGCGGAACAGACTTTGCAGTTGAAGTATGGGATGCAGGCGATGATGGTCTACCTGGTGAAAAACTAGCAGGACCAGTCGATGCTGAAGCAATCCGCGATGAGACAGATTGGACAGTCGTTGATCTATCTGATCACAATATCATCGTTGATGGAGATTTCTACATGGTATATGTGTAAACAGCACCTAATACAGGAGCTCCTGGTTTAGCTACAGATGAAACAAGCCCGAATGCGGAAAGAAGTTACCAAGGAGTTGACGGTTCATGGGAGCCCTCTCCAGCAGATGAAGGAAACTATATGATCCGTGCTCGCGTAGCTTATGAAGTTGAAGAACCAGTAATTACTTCACCTTCCGACGGGTTGATTACAAATGAAACAGACGTTACTGTTGAAGGTAATGCATCTGAGGGTACAACCATCGAACTATTGAAGAATGGTGAAGCGGTTGAATCAGATGAAGTTGGTGATGACGGTACCTTCTCATTTGAACAAGAATTAGATGAAGGAGAAAATGAGTTTGAAGCTGTTACGAAAGTCGACGGGGCTACAACAGGGGAATCTGACCCGGTTGTTGTTACACTTGATACTGAAGCTCCTGAGTTAACGATTGATAACCCAGTTGACGGTGACAAAACTAATCGCGAAACAGCTACAGTTGAAGGATCCGTGCAAGATGAACATCTAGATTACGTTGAAGTCAATGGACAAGAAGCAGATGTTGACGAAGACGGGAAGTTCTCTAAGCGCATCTTACTAGATAACGGTGAGAATGCTATTGAAGTTGTTGCAGCTGACGAAGCTGGTAATACAACAACGGAAACTGTGACGCTTGACGTTAAATATGATGCTCCTAAAATTGATAACTTAACTCCGACAGAAGATAAAAATCTTGATGCTGGAGAAAGTGTTATGATTGAATTTGATAGTGAGCCAGGAGCACGTGCCACATTTGTCGTGCACATGCCACTAACAAATGCAGGTCTTACACAAAATCCCACTGAACTACCTATGATGGAAATGGAAGACGGCAGTTATGTAGGGTACTGGACAGCTACGAATAATACTTATGCGGAAGGCGCGGTTATCGAAGTCATTGTAGAAGATGCTTACGGTAACAAAACACGCGAAAAAGCAGACGGCAAATTATTCATAAATGTAGAAGATTAATAGTTTAAATTTAAGAAGCCGAGCTCTTTTATAGAGTTCGGCCTTTTTTATGCAATTTATACTTTATAGCTTTCGAATCAAACCTTACCACCCTCCATACTTCTAAATAGATTTTTATAAAAATTGACGTCCGTCAATGAAAAGTTTTCTCTTCTAACAGATAATAAAGAAGAAGCAGATTCTGGGAGGGTGAATCACAAATGAGAAAATACATTTATTTATTTTTAATATTTGTATATGCCTTTATTCCTTTATTCGTTTTAAGTGATCAGATTGTCAATAAAGACTTTGATGAAACACTTAATATTTCTTCACATGGGATCTCAAAATTAACAATGGATACACCGAGCGATCGGCATTATAAAAGTACTACAAATAAGAAGGAAATCAAACGCTTCACTGATTATTTTAATCATGTAACATATGAACGAATGTTAGCTGACCGTACTGGCTACATGCCTGATCGTGCCTCAATTATATATTTGGATAGTAACGGCCATACGAATTTTATTGTGCCTTACAAAAAAGAAGTGATGATCAATCATAAACTTTACAAAGTGAAAGATGGCGAAATTGAAGGGAAATTTTTAAAGTCCTTTTATGACTCTCTATCTGATTAATTCACCAAACTAAAGCACGCATTCTTAATCTTCCAGCAATTACCTCCTTATCACGACTATCCTTCTCTTAAACTATCATTTTAATTTAATTAACATGACAAAACCCGTTTATTCTGATATGGTTAATGTAACAAATTGAATAACAAGTAACTACTAGGGGTGCCCAATATGCGGGCTGAGAGGAAAGCGCAAGAAGCTTTCTGACTCTTACGGACCTGATCTGGTTAATACCAGCGGAGGGAAGTAGTCGGAGAAAATAAATATAATAATCCGAGCCAGGTCCCGTCCGTAGACCTGGCTCTTTTTTATTTTTATAAGGAGGTAAATAAACAATATGAATCGAACTCGTTTGCTTACCCTAATGGCAGTATTTGTAGCTATTGGGACATTAGGCTCTCAATTTCTATGGTTTCCTGCAGGGATAGCTAAAGCCTATCCTGTTCAACATGCCGTCAATGTGATGTCTGCAGTAATGCTCGGCCCCGGCCCCGCTGTAGGCATTGCATTTATGATTGGATTGCTTCGTAATTTACTTGGCATTGGCTCATTGTTAGCCTTTCCAGGTGGCATGATCGGTGCTTTTTTAGCAGGATATCTCTATAAAAAATTTCGTAGAGATGGGTGGGCAGCTTTTGGAGAAGTGGTAGGTACTGGGATATTTGCTTCATTATTCTCTGTACCTTTTGCCAAGTTGTTGATGGGAAGTTCTTTCGGAGTACTTTTCTTCATGCCGTCATTTCTCGTCAGTAGTATCTCAGGCGCAGCGATAGGGTGGTTGATCGTCGGCAGAGTTAAACAAGCCGCTCAAGTAACACGCATGTTTACAAAGTAACTTTTTTGTAAATCTATCTATTATTGTACATTATCCGGGTTTTTATGTGGTATTTAAAAAGGAAATTTATACTAGCGAATGGAATATGCGAGACTCCAGTGGGAGCTAATGTTTTCGGTGGGACGAGCATTCAGTGCAGTCCCAGAGGCCAGCCGCCCACAGAAAGCGAGTATATTCCATGAGCGACGTTTCTTTAATTTTCCATCCGGATCCCTATAACAACTGTTTTTAAATATTTTTGTACCTTAGGTGCAATCAGAAAAGGATGAGACTTAAAATGAGTAAAACACCATGTGCTTTAACAATTGCTGGAACAGATCCAACAGGTGGCGCAGGAATCCAAGCCGATTTAAAGACTTTTCAAGAATTAAAAAGCTATGGAATGTCAGTGGTTACCTCTGTCGTAGCTCAAAATACAACAGGAGTTCAAGACGTCCATCACCTGCCGCTGTCCATGATTGAATCGCAGTTAAATTCAGTCATAGACGATGTGTCAGCTCAAGCATTTAAAACAGGTATGATTGCTAATATCGATATGATGAAAGTTATTAAAGACAAAATACCATATTTGAATGCTCCGTATGTGATGGATCCCGTCATGGTAACAACAAGTGAGGATACTTTAATAGATGAAGATGCCCGCTTGTTTTTAAGAGATGAGCTGCTTCCTATGACATCAGTTGTGACCCCTAATATCCCTGAAGCAGAACACCTACTAGAACGGGAAATTGAAACAAGTGAAGATATGAAAAAAGCAGCGAAAGATATTGTGGCGAAACTTGGTGCAAAAGCTGCTCTCATTAAAGGTGGTCACTTTAAAGGAGATGCAACCGACTTTTTATACGATGGAAGTAATTTTCACGCGTATTCGGTTAAACGAATAGATACAGAAAACACACACGGAACTGGGTGTACTTTGTCGGCAGCTATCACGGCCTATTTAAGTAAAGGAAAATCACTAACTGAAGCTGTTCAACAAGCTAAAAATTATGTGACACTTGCAATACAGCATTCCCTCGACATCGGACGCGGAAGTGGACCGACCAATCACTTTGCGCCACGCCTTGAAATGGTGACAAAATGAATCAAAATATTATTACAGCTGTTCGCCGCAAACAGCCGCTCATTCACCATATAACAAATCAAGTGGTCATGAATTTCACAGCCAATGGATTACTTTCTTTCGGTGGCTCGCCCATCATGGCTAAGGCCACTGAAGAAGTAGCCGACATCGCTTCCGTTTCTGACGGTTTACTTATTAATATAGGCACATTAATGCAAGCAGACCATAAAGCCATGATCTTAGCGGGTAAATCTGCTAATCTCAAGGGAATTCCCGTTGTTCTTGATCCAGTTGGCGTCGCCGCTACACCTTATCGAACAAAGGTCATTCATGATATTCTCAACCAGATTGACGTGACAGCAATTAAAGGAAATGCTGGAGAAATGGCCCACCTGGCAGAGATAGCTTGGGAAACCAAGGGCGTCGAATCACTTGGGGATGGTAATGTCGATGAGATTGCCCAAAAGGTAGCGAAGACATTTCGGACCGTAGCAGTCGTTACAGGAAAAACAGATACCATTTCTACAGGTGAACGTCTCCTGCATAATGATAAAGGACATTCTTTTCTTGAGCAGGTAACAGGGGCTGGTTGTTTACTAGGCTCCATATTAACAGCATGCCTAACAACAGTTAATCCGACTGAGGAGCAAGCATTGTCAGCCCTTACTTTCTATGGACTTGCAGCAGAATTTGCTGCTTCTCAACCTAATGTATTGGGGCCCGCATCATTTAAAACTAATTTTATAGATGCATTATCTTTTGACATCACACGACTTCAAGGGAGGTAAAAGATGCCTGAACTAAGACAAAAATTGCGAAAATACTTTATTATGGGCAGCCAAAATTGCACCGGAGACCCGCTTGAAATTTTAAAAGAAGCTATTGATGGTGGAATAACGGCCTTCCAATACCGTGAAAAAGGAACTGGTTCCTTAACAGGGCAAGCTAAGCTGAAGCTAGGTAAACAACTAAGGGAAATATGCCGAAATAACGGTGTGCTCTTTTTTATTAATGATGATGTTGATTTAGTCGTTCCATTAGAGGCGGATGGCATTCACGTCGGCCAAGATGATACTCCCGTCGATATAATACAACGACAATTCCCCAATAAAATCATTGGCCTCTCTGTATCAAATAATCAAGAAGTAACGCAGAGTCCAATTGAATTGGTCGACTATATAGGAGCCGGTCCCATATATACAACAGGGACAAAAGAAGATGCAAAAACACCTGTTGGCGTGAAATGGATTCATACGCTAAGGGACAGATTTCCATTACTACCCATTGTAGGAATTGGTGGAATTACTATCGACAGCGCTTCCTCCGTTATCGAGGCTGGAGCAGATGGTGTTTCGGTCATTTCAGCTATTACAGAAGCTAGGGATATAAAGAAGGCGGTTGAAAAATTGTGATGAGGGTGTTTTGAATGTGTGGTACCACTCGGCCTGAAGGCGGCACCGCTCGACTTGAGAGGGTTGCTGCTCGAGTCGGACGGGATGTCGCTCGACCTGGATGTTACCACCTGAGTGCATAACAATGGGAGGTTGATGTAGCACTACACCTCCCTCCCTTTAAAATCTTATGAGTGACGATCTGCATAGACCGACATCGCATCACACATAAATTGGGCTAAGCCTTCCCCATATCTATCAATGTTCTCTGTAAATCTTTCATCACTGACATACATCTGTCCTAGTCCTTTAAATGCATCAAATGAGTAGGTTCCTATTTTATTTAAATAGTGATACCATTCTTCAATTCCTGCTTGAGCTTCTTCTGAATCTGGTGCCTGATGACGAAGTTTGGCAAGCTTTTTATAAATCACATCAAAGTCATGAGCCAAGTCCTGTTGCCCCTCTTCTGACATTTTATTAATCTTATCTTTTGATTCCTCAACAGCTTGGTCTCCCCACCGCTCACGTGCTTCTTGTTCATAAGGATTATTTTTAAAGTCAAATCCTGAAAATCGTTCCTGCTCTGACATTTTCCGTTCTCCTTTCATATGCTGGATTGTTTTATCAATCGTGTGAAGCATGTCGTTGATATGCTCTTTTTTCTTACGCAACATCTTTTGTTGGATGATTAATGCTTCTTCTTGATTGAATGAAGGGCTGTTCATTATTTCTTTAATCCTTTTCAACGGGAATTCTAATTCTCTAAAAAATAAAATCTGTTGCAGCATCTCCAAGTCACGCTCGGAGTAAATACGATAACCTGAGTCAGTCATTGAACTAGGCTTTAATAAATTAATGTCATCATAGTGATGAAGTGTCCGCACACTAACACCTGCTAAGTCAGCAACTTCTTTCACTTTCATTTTTCAGCCTCCCTTCAAATTTTACTATAAGCTATAACGTAACGTCATAGTCAAGGCTTCTTTCTAAACATACAAAACCCGTTTATTCATCAGTGATGGAATAAACGGGTTATTGTTCAGCTTAATAAGATATTAACCCTCATTAGTTAAGGCTTCCTTAATGGCTCCTTCGGTAATACTAGAATGGGATGTATTCCATAATACTTGCTTATCTTTGATCAAAAAAATTTGGGGTGACTGATGTTGAATACCAGTTTCTTCTACAATTTGATTTGATACTTCACGTGTTTCTCTTACCTTAACAAAATATGTTGCAACATCTAAATCTGTTTCGTCGATGAAAGCATTATATTGTTTGAAGGCCTCAGCACTGATTGGGCATGTTGTGCTTTGTTTAAATAATAAGACTGGCTTTTCTTTTGACATATCCCACGCTTTTTCTAAGTCTTCTTTTGTTAGTATTTCAGTTAAGTGTGCCATTTCTTTTCCCACCTTCGATTATTTTTGAATCTGTTTATATCTATTCTTCCCTTTATGTCCAAAAATTAACTTAAGAAAAGTACCATACTAGACATTTGTTCATATATTAGTATTGTAAGTTATCATTAAGGAGGAAAATAAGATGTATCATCATTATCCACCCAATTCAAATGAAGAAAGACAGATAAATATCCCAGGGATGATAGGTGGTTTATTTGGATTTCCAACTTCTAATCCACCTTTTTACGGACCACCACCCATGTATCAAAATCCATATTACCCAGGAGGCCCACAGCCTAATCAACCAACGGCGCCACAAACCGATGGACCGCCAACAACTCCACCACCGAATTTCACTCCAACACAACCAAATTTTCAGACCTTTGCAATAGACCCAGGAGCCATACGTGGTTGTTTGTTTAGGTTCACGTATGTTTGGTTGAACCGTGAGTCGTTTTGGTTTTATCCTGTCTTTATTGGGCGTCAGTCAGTCGCTGGATATCGTTGGAGAAGAAACAGATGGGTCTACTTTGGTATCGATTTAGATCGAATTCAATCTTTCCAATGTTTTTAATTGTACCTCTGACATTCATACAATCTAACCCCCTTTCCATTTCATAGAAATATAGTGAAAGGGGGGTAAAACTATGAATAATTTAGTTTTGACTTTTTTAGCGTCAATATTAGCTGGTTTTGCATTAGCTAACCTACCCACCTCTACTGTTATCACCGCTGGAGTAGCTCAGTTCTTTACAGTTATCGGCGGAATAGCGATTGTCGTATTTGCTTTAGCGTTATTATACTTTGGCGTAAAAAGCTTAATAAATAATCGTCGGTACTAAATTCTAGAGACCATTCATTTGGTCTCTTTTTTTATGTTCCAAATTACAAGCCTGCTCTCCTATACAAATTCTCGCGGAATTCTCATAGACTTTTAATCTTTCACACAGAGAACTATAAGGCTCCAAGGTTATTGTATAAGTATCGAAACGAAAGGAGATTGTATGACATGGCCATTGAAATATTTACACGCCGTGAACAAAAGTATCTTATTACAATCAAACAATACAAGGCATTAATTGAAAGAATTTCCCTCTACATGAGGCCAGATCTAAATGGAGTGAACGGTAGGTACACCGTTACAAGTCTATACTTCGATAATGCGCAGCACTCTATTTATTTTGAAACAAAAAACAAACTGAGATTTCGTCAAAAACTGCGATTACGTGTGTACGATGAAACTGATATTGATGGGACTGCTTTCTTTGAAGTTAAACAAAAACATAAAAAGGTTGTGAATAAGCGACGAATGGTTTTGCCGTTAATGGAAGCTTATCGGTATTTAATAGAAGATGACTCTAGTATTCCACTAGAAGCATATGAAACATCAAACACCCAAGTTTTAAAAGAAATTGACCATTTTCGCCATCTGTACGGTTTACGTCCCGAGATGATAATCAGCTATGATAGGCATGCTTTGCATGGAATTGACGATGACGGTCTACGAATCACCTTTGATTTGAATTTACGTTGTAGAAATCATGATTTATTCGTTGAAAATGGCCCAGAAGGTGAACATTTTATTGATAACGATTTAGTAATACTCGAGGTAAAAGTAAATAATAGTGTGCCATTATGGTTAACACGTATTTTGCAGGAATTAGAGTGTAAGCAACAAGGATCCTCAAAGTTTTGTACAAGTTTAGAGCATTTAAGAAAAGATGAATTACCTAATGGAATCGAAGAAGAAAAGATATTAATTGCAGGAGGAGTTTAAAATGGACTTTTTAGAGAATTTATTTTCATCACAATCAGTTGCTGAGGAATCCACAATATTTATGATTTTACTAGCAATGGTTACAGCAACAATATTGAGTCTAATTATTACAAAAGTATACCAAGTTACGTTTACAGGTGAGCGTTACTCACAAGCATTTGTCCATACAATTATTATGATGAGTGTCATTGTCTCCGTTGTAATGAATGTGATTAGTGATAATGCTGGAGTAGCTTTTGGATTATTTGCCATATTTTCATTAATTAGGTTTAGAAGTGCGGTCACTGATGCCAAAGATATTGCTTATATTTTCTTCGGGCTTTGTGTAGGAATGACGAGCGGTCTCTATCATTTTGATCTAGCAATTATTTTAACCTTATTTGCTAGTTTCATATTTTATTTGTTATATAAATTTGAGTATGGTAAGGGAAAAGATACACAGATTTTAAAAATAACTGTTCCAGAAAACTTGAATCATGAGAATATGTTTGATGATCTTTTTGAAGAGTTTACAGAAAGCCATTCTCTACGTCAAATTGAGACGACAAACTTGGGGACTATGATTCTATATACGTATGCTATTCGTAGTAGAAATTCTACCAGAGATAAGGAACTATTAGACCAAATACGAGAAAAAAATGCTAATTTAAAAGTATCTCTCACTTATTTAAACAATGAAGACTAGCTTCATCAACGGGTTGAGCGGTTGTTAAAAAATCCTCAATGGAAAATACCGATGCTAGCCGTGGGCATCGGTATTTCTTCAAGGTTTATTATTTAGTCGTTAATAATTTCATCTACCGTTTCTTCAACTTCTTGACGTGACATCTTCTCTTTGCCGCTTTTAAGTGCTTTTAATGTTCTTTTAGCTAAGCCGAGTGGAATTTTACAAAACAGAGTGATGTTTCTTGTCTTAATGTCTTTCATATATTCATCTGCTTTGTCTAAATTCTCATTTGCATACGCAAACATATCATCTCGTGTCCAATTTTCAGGGAAGAAACGCACCCCACGCTCTGCATCTTCGTCTTTATTTCGCAAGACGTTAACAGCTTGCAGGCCTCGTCCATAACCAATCGCCAAGTCGCGGTCTGTTTTTGTCCCATCATACCATTCCCATATGTCAGACAGCATGACCCCAACCAATCCTGCTACATAGTATGTATAGTCATCAAGGTCTTCTTTTGTTTTAACTTGCCATTCTTTCTTAGCCCATTTCGCCATTCCCGTAGCCATAACACTTGTTGATTCGGTCACTTTCTCTACAATTCCTTCGGGACAAAAGCGAATCCAATCCCCTAATTTCAGGGTCACCTCAGGCAGTATATCGCTATATGGTGCCAGAAGTTCTAAATAAGCTTCCTCATCAAAATCGCTTTTTAACAAGACGCTCGTCTCATTAAGAAGTTGTTGTTTGACGTCAATATCTAAAGTCTCATGATCTTCAATTTCATCAATTGCACGCATACATAAATAAGCAGATCCTACTGTCTCTCTTAATGTTGGCTTTAATAACTTTATCGGTATATAAAATGTTCTGCTCGTCAGCTTCAACATATGCATTGCTTCTTTTTCTAAAATCTTATCTTCTTTACTCACTAAAGTTCCTCCTTAAAAATGAGGTTGCTTTAAGTATATCAAACAATTGCTATTTTTTCCTGAAGAATGACCATTTTTATTTTCCTTTTCTCATTCTATAATATTTGAGTTCTTGTATTTTGAAGGCTAGGGGGTTAAGATTAAATTTGTATCTTAACTAGGAAGGCGTCTGTTATATGGATAAACGTGTTTATTTTTTAATGATTGTATCTTTTGTAGTCGGTATGGTTGAGCTTATTATTGGTGGAATTCTTGATTTGATTGCTGACGATTTAAATGTGACTGTTGGAATGGCGGGGTTATTAATCACGATTTTCTCATTGATTTTTGCCATTGCCGCTCCGATTTTACTCGTAGTAACTGGTAACATCGAAAGGAAAAAGTTAACCCTTATTTCTTTGTTAATTTTTTTAGTTGGTAATTTTGTCACGATTTTCAGTCCCACATATACAGTTCTTTTTATCGGTCGTATTATATCTGCATTAAGTGGGTCTTTACTTATTATTTTATGTTTAGTGATGGCTCCTAATATTGTTGAACCTGAGTACCGTGGTCGTGCGATTGGAATTGTATCTATGGGTGTCAGTGGATCGATTGTACTTGGTATCCCTGTTGGGCTCATACTAGGACAGACTTTTGGTTGGCGAGCCCCATTTGTGCTTATTGCCTTATTAACCATCCTTTCAATGATTGGTGTGTACTTCTTAATGGAGCGGGTGCAACCACGACCAGCGGTGCCACTTAAAAACTTATTGACGACCCTTAAGGTTCGTAAAATACTTACAGCTCAATTAACGACATTTTTCTTTTTAACTGGGCACACTGTTTTATATGCCTATTTAACTCCTTTTGTAAAAGCGACTATGGGAATCGGTGGTGTTTGGATTAGTGTTATTTATTTAATATTCGGGATAGCAGCTGTTAGTGGTGGTGGAGTTGGAGGAGCTTTTTCTGATCGATTTGGAGCAAAACCAACTATTTTCATTTGTACTATCTTATTTACATTTGTTCTGTATGCTGTTCCTTATACAACATTTTCAATTCCAGTTTTCATAGTTATGCTAATGATATGGGGCGTATTAAGCTGGGCTATTACGCCCGCTGTGCAAAGTTATCTGATTGTCACTTCACCAGAGACGTCTGACATTCAGCAAAGCTTAAACAATTCGGCCCTTCATTTTGGAATAGCATTTGGATCATTCATCGGTAGCCTTATTATTGATCACGCTACGGTTGAAAACAACGCCTCTGTTGGAGCAATATTCGTTGTAATCTCTCTAATTACAGCTATCATTTCTGTTAAATCGAAAATAAAAACGACTTCAACAGTGAGTGATCATACGGAAACTTAAAACAAAGCTCTTTACTAAACAAAAAGGTTCCTTATATTTAATATGTTCTGTATACTTTTGATAAGTCATCTTTTTACGATAAGGAGTGTATTAACGTGCTATCTGAGAATAAAAATGAAACTTTACCTGAAAAATCCTGTACGATTGAAAAGCTGGTCACCATTCCCGATGATGTCGCAAAAGTGATTGACGGTGAAAAAACAGCTACAAGACGAAATGGTATTTATGCAGATATTGGCGAGGTTATGGAACTAAAAGGCCATCAATTTAAGGTCGAACGCATCTATTCTCAGTATTTAGGCGACATGTCTGATGAAGATGCAAAACAAGAAGGATACACTGACCTTGAAGCTTATAAACAATCCATTTTAGATATTCATCCAGGGATGAAGTGGGCTCCAAAAATGAAGGTATGGGTTCATAAATATGCGCCCATAAAACAACAATAACATCCCCAAGCGCGTGTTAATCCGTCACAGAATTATTAACACGCGCTTAGTTTATATTTAATTCACCAAAGGACATCCGACTCACTAGAGTACCCCCTGATCCATCATTTCTACAATGTCATCGATGATAAATCTTTTCCCTTTTAAGATATTTTGCTTTGTAGTTTTGACCTTTTCCTTAAATTCTTCGCACTTAATATCATTATTCTTAATCTGTTCAGGCTCTTCAATCAGCGATAAGTAATATCGCTTATCATCCATTTCAATCACTGCATCATTTTCATGAATAATATCCTTGATGAGACTAGCTTCCTTTTCTTTTAACTTTTTCACTGAAGTACCTCCTATACATTTTTTGTATGATTCCTATATGTAAACTTCCTCTAAATTCATATACCCGACTTTTGATTTCTTTAAACTATTCGAGGGGAAATTTATTTTTATGAGGATAATAATCAAAAAATAGTTCACAGCTCTTACTTTAATTATCTTAGTAAGAGCTTTAATATATTAATAAGAGAATTTTCTTTTGAAATCAGCTATAATATGTAATTAAGTTTTTCCTATAAATTGTACACATTTATCGATGAAGGAGCGATGTATAGTGAATCTAAAACGACCGACCCCTTTAATGAAGTTCATTGGGGGACCCAATTTAATTTATAGTTTAATCGTTTTAATTTTAATTGGTATTACTATATTCATTTACAATAAGGTATCTTTTATCTTCCATCCGTTGATTATTGTATTTTCAACTATTGTTGCTCCGACTATTTTAGCTTTTATAGCTTATTACTTATTGAATCCCATTGTAGATTTGTTAGAGAAACTTCATATAAAAAGAGTTTGGGGTATTATAATTATCGCATTAACTGTCACTGGTATATTAACCGGGATTATTTTAGTGACCGCCCCTATCATTGAAAGACAAATTACAGAATTAATAAGTGCCTTTCCACGGTATCTCAACCAAATGGGCGATAATATTCAATCATGGCTAAAACATTCGATTCTCGGCCCTTATTATGACGAGGGATATAATTGGCTTGTAGAAAATTTAAGCGATTTACCTAGTAAAATAAGTGACTATCTCGGAGGTGCAGTTGAAGGGTTTAAAAATGTGGCAAGTACTTTGACAAATGTAGTTGTTGCCATCATTACGTTCCCTGTCATCCTATTTTTCCTTTTAAAAGATGGCAAACGATTCAAGGATTATTGTCTAACCTTATTACCTCCAAAATTCAGAAAAGACATTGATCAAATCCTTAAGAACATGGATAATCAAGTTGGTTCCTATATCCAAGGACAAATCATTGTTGCACTATGCATTGGTATATTGCTTTATATTGGTTATTTAATTATCGGCCTAGATTATGCGATTGTGCTAGCGATTACGGCGGCAATCACAAGTGTTGTTCCTTATCTTGGGCCAATGATTGCTATTTCACCTGCCATTATTATCGCGATTGTGACGTCTCCATTTATGCTACTTAAACTTGCTGCAGTCTGGGGAGCTGTTCAATTTTTAGAAGGAAATTTTATTTCACCGAACGTGATGGGAAAAACTATGAAAATTCATCCTCTCACAATTGTCATTGTCTTACTCGTTGCAGGAAATTTATTCGGGCTAATTGGAGTCATCTTAGGTATTCCAGGTTATGCCATCGTTAAAGTCCTTGTCGTATATTTATTTAACAAGTTTAGATATAGATATAATCGCTACTTTGGTGATGATTATGGTTATTATCAAATCTCAGATAAAGATGATAAGTGACTTTCAATAAAAGGAGGGGGGGAGTACCTATGAATAAAAAGACTTTTACTATGGCTTCGATTACCATTATTATCTGGGCTTCCTCTTTTGCTGAAATCAGGGCGAGCTTATTGGGCGGGTACGCTACCGCTCCTTATCTTTCTACCTGGCCTGTTTGAGAATATACAGGGATCAACAGTTGAAGCGAATGTTTCTGCTATATTTGTTGGTATTTTCCCTGCAGCCATCGCCTATACAACATGGGCTATTGCCCTCTCATTAGGTAACCCCACAAAAGTATCAATGATAGTCTATATCGAGCCAGCTATCGCCATTATTATAGCTTGGGTTTGGCTTAATGAGTGCCAAATACTCTATCTTTAATTGGTGGATTAATTGCCACCTCAAGCGTGTTAATTGTCAATATATTGGGCAGAAGATCCCAGAGAATAGTTGTTGGGAATGGACACTAAAAATGTATGATAGCTAAATTTAGCTATCATACATTTTTTTCTTTCTCATCTGTATTTTAACGCCTAGTATTATTACTGCCAAAATTTATATATAGAAATTTCACGGCAATTAGTGTATAATTTCACTTGTGAAATGTTGAACTTTTAAATTTGTGAAAGCTTGTACTCTAACAGTAAATTGTTAATAGAAATTGAAGAAACCATTACAAAAAAATAAGTCATACAATGTACAAATCTCCGCCATCAAATCGTCAATAAACCTTGCCGTTTCTGTAACCTAAAGGTATTTATTTAAATGAATAAAGTTATATAATAGGAGTATATGAGGTTTTTAACACATCCATAGTATTAAATTCAATTATAAACATTTGCTATTAATATATGGCATTTATGTGAATAACATCACTTATTAATAGGAGGTTAACTATCTTGGGCACATTAGAATTAGCTAGACTTCAATTCGCGTCCACAACAATTTTTCACTATTTTTTCGTCCCTATGTCGATTGGTTTAGCTCTCATTATTGCTATCATGCAGACGCTGTACGTAAAAAAAGACGATGAGATTTATAAACGAATGACAAAGTTCTGGGGGACTCTCTTTCTTATTAACTTTGCGGTCGGAGTCGTTACTGGTATTCTGCAAGAGTTTCAATTCGGTATGAACTGGTCCACTTATTCTCGTTTTGTTGGAGATGTCTTTGGCCCTTCATTAGCCATCGAAGGTTTGCTCGCGTTTTTTATGGAATCAACTTTTATTGGTATTTGGATTTTCGGTTGGGGGCGACTTTCAAAGCGAGTTCATCTTATTTCAATTTGGCTTGTATCAATCGGAACAATTTTGTCTGCGTTTTGGATTTTATCAGCTAATGCCTTTATGCAACACCCTGTCGGTTATGAGTTAGCCGATGGTCGGGCACAAATGACGAGTATTAAAGAAATTCTAACGAACGGACATTTATGGGTACAATTCCCTCACACTTTATTTGCAGCATTTGCAACAGGAGCCTTCCTAATTGCCGGTGTGAGTGCTTGGAAGATTGCTAAGAAACACGACGTCACTATGTTTAAAAAATCATTTAGAATTTCAATTATTGTAGCGACTATTTCTGCTATGTTTGTAATGGTCTTCGGTCACCAGCAAGCGCAATATTTAGTGGAAAGCCAACCAATGAAATTAGCAGCAGCTGAATCATTATGGAATACAAGTGATGATCCAGCGCCGTTTACTGTACTTGCAGGGATAGATACGAATGCTAAGGAAAATAGTTTTGAAATTCAAATTCCATATCTTCTCAGCTTATTTTCTTACAGCAAATTTAACGGTGAAGTTGAAGGTATGAACCAACTCCAAGCTGCTTATGAGGCCAAGTACGGGCCTAGGGATTATATCCCACCAGTTAAAACTGTTTTCTGGAGCTTCCGTGCCATGGTAATAAGTGGTATGGCCATGCTGTTACTCGGCCTTTATGGTTGGTATGCTTCTAGAAAAGATCTACTTGAAAAAAAACCGTTTTTCACTAAAATCATGGTTTATGCTATATCACTTCCATTTATCGCCAATACAGTTGGTTGGATTATGACAGAAATGGGACGCCAGCCTTGGGTGGTTTTTGGCGTGATGCAAACAGAAGATGCTGTTTCACCATCGGTTACCTTTAATGAAGTATTATTCTCTTTCATTTCATTTACCTTAATGTACGCCATTTTAGCTGGTATCACTGTCTATCTATTTGTGAAACATATTAAGAAGAAAGACCATCGAGAAGATACATCTGATGATCTAGATGATCCATTCGATGTGTCTGAAGAGGAGGCTACTCCAAATGTCACTTAATGAATTATGGTTTTTACTCATTGCAATTCTTTTCGTTGGTTTCTTCATATTAGAAGGCTTTGACTTTGGCGTTGGAACCGTCGCACGATTCTTAGGTAAAGACGACGCAGAAAAACGAACTTATATTGGCACGATAGGACCGTTCTGGGATGCAAACGAGGTGTGGCTCATTACTGCAGGAGGCGCGATGTTTGCAGCCTTCCCACATTGGTACGCAACTTTATTCAGTGGTTTCTACATCCCCTTCGTATTTATGTTACTAGCGCTTATTTTACGAGGAGTTTCTTTTGAATTTAGAGAAAAGGTTAATACAAAGCGTTGGAAAAACATTTGGGATTGGACCCTATTTATTGGTAGTGCCCTTCCCCCTGTCCTTTGGGGAGTAGCGTTAACGAACTTTATGACCGGTATGCCGATTGATAGCGATAAAGAAATGGTTGGGGGCTTCTTACAGTTTCTGCATCCTTTCGCGTTATTAGGTGGCGTGATGTTTCTATTGCTTTGCATTGTGCACGGCCTGCAATTTATCACTATCCGGACTGAAGGTGAATTACAAGAAAGAGCACGTCGAGCAGGTAAAAAGTTTGCCCCATTCGCCTTGATCACTTTGCTCATCTTTGCAATAATCGGCTGGTTAACAACAGACATCTTTACGTATCATGGCACTTTCTGGATTATTCTCCCTATTGGTGCATGGGTAGCACTCTTAGTAGCAAGTATGCTCAATGTTAAAAAGTCAGATATCTGGGCTTTCACGTTGACGAGTGTTACGATAGGACTACTTATTACAAGTGTCTTTATCGGTATGTTCCCGCGTGTTATGATTAGTTCGATCGGTGAAGCACATAACTTAACGATTTTAAATGCTGCATCTGGAAGCTATACACTTAAAGTCATGTCTTACTTCTCGCTCACGTTGTTACCATTTGTGTTAGGTTATCAAGGATGGAGTTACTACGTTTTCCGTCAGCGACTTAAAAAAGATGATGAGTTGGGATATTAATGAAACGAAAAAAAGGTCTGCCTTCCTATCCTGGAAGTCGCAAGCTTTATGCTAGTCTAACTATATTAATAATCTTTGAAACCATTGGTATAATTGCCCAAGCTTATTTTTTAGCTCGGGCAATTACACTTTTATTTGATCGAGCACCTCTTAATGACACCGTTCCATATATAGCGTTATTTTTACTCGCCTTTATCCTGCGTTATGCCTTATCACATCTTCAAGGGTATTTAACTGAAAACTATGCTCAAAAAACGAGTATAAATTTACGAAAAAAACTAGTGAGAGCCTATTTCCATCAAGGACAGCAATTTATTCAGACAGAAGGAACAGGACGCTTAGTTACACTTGCTATTGAAGGTATAGATCAATTAAAAAAATACCTTGAAATTATTTCAATCCGTATGATTCGGACGTTCATTGTACCGCTGATGATTGTACTTTATGTGTACACTCTTGATAAAATCTCAGCCGTTATCCTCGTCGTGACGGTACCGATTATAATTATTTTTATGATTTTATTAGGGCTTGCGGCACAAAAAATGGCTGATAAACAATATGCGACTTATCGTGTTTTATCAAACCATTTTCTTGATTCTTTAAAAGGACTGGAGACTCTAAAATATTTAGGGCAAAGTGTTAAGCATGTTTATAAAATAAATAAAGTTAGCAAGCGATACAGAGAAGCTACAGTGAAAACATTGCGTGTGGCGTTCCTCTCTTCGTTTGCCCTTGATTTTTTCACCAGTCTTTCAATAGCTTTTGTGGCTGTTGGACTCGGTTTTCGCTTAATTGACGGGGCAATGGTACTTTTTCCAGCTTTAACAATCTTGCTTTTAGCCCCTGAATACTTTTCACCAATTAAAGAAGTTGGTAGTGATTTTCATGCTACACTCGACGGACAAGTAGCGATGGGAGCTATTGATAAAATTATTGCAGAAGACGAAAAAAGTGAAACGGCAGATCAAGCCACTTCATTTGCGTGGACACCATCAAGTCAGATCACTTTAAAAGATATAAACGTTGGCGATAAAGGCTCACTTATATTAAAAAACATTAATTTTTCTTGGCAAGGAACAGGCATGATCGGCATTATTGGCGAAAGTGGAGCTGGAAAATCGACGCTGATTAACTTATTGGCTTCATTTTTAAGTCCAACAAGTGGGGAATTTAAAATAGACGATAAAGATGTTAATACGATGGAAAATGATTGGTTGAAAAACATTGCATATATTCCTCAACATCCGTATATTTTCCCTGCATCACTAGCCGATAATATTCGCTTTTATGCTCCAGAAGCGACTGACGAAAATGTCAAACAGGTTATTCATGAAATTGAACTCGAGGATTTCGTAAATGACTTACCAGAAGGCATGCATCAAAGGATTGGTGAAGGTGGCCTTACGTTAAGTGGTGGTCAAGAACAGCGTATAGCGATGGCGCGTGTTTTACTAAGTGATAAACCAATTATTTTACTTGATGAACCGACAGCACATCTTGATATTGAAACAGAATACGAGGTAAAGCAAGTCATGTTGCGCGTCTTTAAAAATCGGCTTGTTTTCCTAGCGACCCACCGTCTGCACTGGATGCATCATATGGATGATATCATCGTTTTAGATGATGGGCAGATTGCTGAGCAAGGGACACATAACCAATTAGTTAAAAAAACAGGTACTTACTTTAACCTACAACATCGGCTTAAAGGAGGGATTTGAAATGAAGGATTGGATTTTGCCATATTTAAAACATCATAAAGGACGAATTAGCCTTGGTGTTTTCTTTGGTTTATTAGGCATTGGCTCAGGTGCCATGTTACTATTCGTATCCGGTTATCTTATTTCAAAGTCCTCTCTCCGTCCGGAAAACATCATGCTAGTTTATGTGCCCATTGTCGCTGTAAGAGCGTTTAGTATTGGGCAAGCTGTTTTTGTTTATTTAGAGAAGCTCGTTAACCATGATATCGTGTTACGCATCCTTGAAAAGATGAGGTCCCGATTATATAAAATGGTCGAACCACAAGCTTTATTTTTAAGTAGCCGTTATCAAACTGGCGATTTACTCGGTGTTTTATCGGACGATATCGAACATTTACAAGACTTTTATTTACGGACTATTTTTCCAAGTATCTTCGGGGTGATTACTTATGCTGTTTTCGTAAGTGTTCTTGGAGTGTTTGATTGGACTTTTGCTTTATTGATGCTCCTTGTTTTAGGCACGCTCGTCTTCCTTTTACCACTTTTATCACTGTTAGTGACGAGACGACAGCATATAGATGAAAAACAACAGACAAATAAATTATATAGTCAATTGACCGACGCTATTTTTGGCCAAGTTGATTGGCAAGCCAGTGGCAGAACCGATGAAATTCTAAGACGCTTGGAGGAAGAAGATCGTCTTCTTGTAAAAACAGAAAACAATCTACGCAAGTGGAAACATGTCCGTAATGCCCTACTCCGTCTCATGGTAGGTTTTGTTATTGTTTTAATGATCATTTGGGCAGATAAACAAACAGGCCAAGGAGCTTTTTCACCGACAGTCATTGCTGCTTTTGTTCTGATGACGTTTTCCATTATGGAGGCTCTTTTACCGATATCAGATGCCGTTGAACATATTCCAACATATACGGACTCTTTAACGCGTATTCAGAAAATAGAAGATGAACAAGCGGAAGCAGTTGAATCCGCAAATAATATTCCCCTGGATAACGCTTCCCCTACGGTAGCGCTCAAAAATCTCAGCTATCACTATCCAGGTCAATCGAAAAAAGTAATTGATCAATTATCCTTAAACATATTACCCGGTAAAAAAATAGCTATTCTCGGGAAAAGTGGCATGGGGAAATCAACATTGTTAAAACTCATGGCTGGAGTGCTTCAGCCTGATGAAGGCTATGTATTAGTTAACGGGCAGTCAATGACAGATGAATTATTATCAAAAATGGTATCAGTTTTAAATCAAAAACCTCACTTATTTGATACAACTATCAAAAACAATATACGTATGGGACGACCTCAAGCAACAGATGAGGAGATATTAGAAGTTATCGAGCGTGCTCAATTAACCAACTTAATCGCTTCTCTACCTCAAGGATTGGATACACCCATGCAAGAAATGGGTCAGCGATTTTCAGGAGGCGAACGACAAAGAATTGCATTCGCACGTGTGCTCCTTCAAAACACACCAATTATTTTATTTGATGAACCCACTATAGGACTTGATCCAATTACAGAGCAAGAAGTGTTAAAGACAATACTAACAGCAACAAAAGACAAAACAATCATCTGGGTAACCCATCATTTAGCAGGAATTGAAAAAATGGATCAAGTCATTTTTCTAGAAGCTGGCAATATCGCCATGCAAGGATCCCACCAAGAATTATTACAAAACAACAAACGTTACCAAAAATTATACCAAATGGACCGCGGGACATAGGACAGGTGCGTTGTCCCAGTTTTACTGGGACAGAGTGCCTGTCCCCACGTCCCCTAAAATCGGATTACTCATCAAGGCTTAATGCAAGATCTTATTTATAAAACATAGGCATCTTTACCTGATTTTACCCCAAAGAATATAGCTAAAATAGAAACAACTAATAAAATGGCTAAAGGTGTTGTCCAATCGTTTGTTAAATCATGGGAATATTTTAAAATACTTAACTCTTTTTTAGAAAAACATTGTCACAATCGCACCATTTAATAAATTCGCAAATGTTGCAGCAATCAAGGCTTTAAACATTAGTTTCTGTATTTCTAACTTTCGGTGAGGAGCCATGTTGGATAACATTCCTACAATACTTCCCGCTGCACCAAAGTTAGCAAATCCACTTAAAGCAAAAGTTAAGACAGCTAAGGTCTTTTCGGATAGTTGATCAATAGAAGATGAGAGTGACCCAAAAGCTACGAATTCATTTAATAATAATTTCTGAGCAAGGAAATTACCAGCTTGAAGTGCTTCTTCCCATGGAATTCCAATAATAAGAGCAATGGGAGCAAAAATATATCCGAAAATTAATTCCAAAGAAAAGTTTTCAAAACCAAATAGGGCTCCGCCCCACCCAAGTAGACCATTCATTAAAGCCATCAGCCCAATAAAGGCCATTAACATTAACCCAATATTTACTGCAAATTGAAAGCCTTCTTGAGAACTTATGAAAATAACATCAATGATGTTTGTTTTTTCCACATCTTCTTCGTCTATTTCTTTCCATTCATCCTCGTTGATTTCTTCAGTTTCAGGAATTAAAAATTTAGCAATCATTATACCAGCAGGAGCTGACATAACAGCTGCTGATAATAAGTAATCCATTGGTATCCCCATTGTAGCCAGTCCGACCATAATAGCACCAGACACAGAGGCTAATCCGCCTACCATAACAGAGAATAACTGTGAACGTGTCATATTCGCTATGTATGGTTTAACAACAAGAGGTGCTTGAGTATTCCCAACAAAAATATTTGCCGCCGCAGCTGCTGATTCTGCATAAGATGTTTGCATTACTTTTGATATAAAACCTCCAATATATCTTACAAGCAGTTGCATAATACCATAGTGATATAATATTGCGATTAAAATGGTTAAAAAGACAATCATACCTAATACGTTCACGCCCCATACTGCCATTTCTGAACCTTCATTTGCAAGGGGACCAAAAACGAATTCTAACCCTTCATGACCGAAGTCAATAATTTCTGTAATTTTACCGGATACGTAAGCTAATATATCTTTTCCTAATTGCCATTTTAATACTAAGTATCCAAAGATAACTTGTAAAATAAATCCTATTGTAACAGTTCGAACATTAATGGATTTTTTGTTTTCAGAAAGTAAAAATGATGCAATAATGATAATGCTACAACCAAAAAGACCCCATAATATATTCATAATACACCTCTTTAAATATTTTCAATATTGGGTTAATTTTATGAAGAGGGATGCTTTGCTGATAAGCCAAAGTCATTCCCTCCATACATTAACTCTTATATTTTCTTAATTGTTTTTTTAACTAAGTGAACAAATTTACTACGTGATTGTGCTGCTACCGCAATAACTTCATCGTGACTTAAAGGTTCATCCAAAATTCCACAAGCCATATTCGTTAGACAAGAGATTCCTAAGACCTTAAGCCCCCCATGAATTGCCACTGTTGCTTCTGGAACAGTTGACATTCCTATGGCGTCGCCCCCCAATGTGCGAATCATTCTAATTTCTGCAGGTGTTTCATATACAGGCCCGCTCCACCATCCATAAACACCTTCCCTAAGTTTAATATCATTTTCTTGTGCAACTCTACTGGCGATATCTCTTAATTCTTTGCTATATACTTCTGAAACATCTGGAAATCTAGTGCCTAATTCTTCGTTATTCTTACCAATTAATGGATTAGTTCCAACTAAGTTTATATGATCCGTGATTAGCATTAGTTCCCCAGGATTAAAATCTGTATTTACTGCACCACATGAATTGGTAATGATAAGACTTTCAATTCCAAGTGCTTGCATTACACGAACTGGAAATGTGACTTCATCAAGAGAATGTCCTTCGTAATAATGATACCGTCCTTTCATTGCCACAATCTTCTTACCTTCAAGTTCACCGATGACTAATTCATTTGCGTGTCCTTCGGCATCTGACTTTGAAAAGTGAGGAATATCTTCGTAAGGAATAACATCCGCATCTTTCATTTCTTCGGCAAGACTACCTAAACCTGAACCTAAAATAATACCTAATTCAGGTGTATGGTTGGTTCTTGACTTAACAAATTCTTTAGCGGCGTTAATTGTTTCTAATGTGTGCATATTTAAATCCTCCTAATAATATTAGACCGGTCTATATAATAAGGGTAAAAAATTAGCTGAGCAAAAGAGGGACTTTTTCAGCAACTGCTTTTAAAGCATCTGAATCTTTTCTGGCAAGAGACATAACAAAAGCACCTTGTATCATAATGTTAATAGTTATTCCTAGGTCTTTTGCTTTTTCGGTCTCATAACCGTATGCCATTAATTTATTTGCGAACTCTTCACTCCAATTATCGAATACCTCTTGACATGCATTCCTTAGATTTTCGCTAATAGAGGCAGTTTCTAAAACTAATGCTGTGATTGGTACACCTTGAAAATAGTTGTCTTCATCAAAACGTGATGCACTATCTAAGATGAATTGTTTGATTGCTTCAACAGCATCATCGTATTTTGTCAAATAACTCCTTATAAATGCAGTTACATTATTATTTGTCCACTGTACAGCTTCAATCGTCATTTGTTCTTTACCACCAGGGAAATGATAATACAAGGAACCTTTTGGAGCTCCGCTATTTTTAATTATGTCATTAATGCCTGTTCCTACATAACCACGTTTTTGCAGTAATTCAGCAGTTGCTTCAATTATTATTTCTCGGGTATTTTTTTTCATTAATACTATCTCCTTATTAATTATATAAACTGGTCTATTTATTTTTATTTTAAAGTACTTTAATTTTTTGTCAATGATTATTTAAGCGGTTTCATTATTTATTGTCTAGTTTAGTGTTGACATACCAACCACCCGATTAGGCATACTAAACATTAGGTGAATCTAGTGCCTAAAGATGACTATTTTGCGGTGGTATGGGACTGAGGGACAGGCACCTTGTCCCATATTTATTTTTTTCGAGACTAAAAGAGCGTTAATGTTTTGATGGTAGAGATGGCTTGTGGGCGTGTAAGTGGATGTGATGACAGAGTAGGGTCCTGCAGGAATTGCTTCAGGTCGGGCGGTAACCCTCTGAGATTGCTCCGCACCCCCATGGGTAATAAATTTATGAATTTAGTATTCTATTTACTGACACTGTCTTACTGTGGTGATTTTATATTTGGGTAGTGAATAGGTATAAATATGAATCTTTATAAGGGTGGGAAAGTAGAATTCGCTTGTGGGGATCCGAAAATGGGAGATATCTTTATGTTGAAAAGGAATACGTTGGGTGGTGTGACTGTCAATTCTATGGAGGATGTATTAAATTGTTTGAGGATATGGAATTTCACCTATAATGTTCGACTCCAACAGGTATGTTAGTTGTCAAGATGAAGTTAGCTAATCCTTGTCAACACCCACACTAAAATTATCAATGAAAAGAGGGAGAGTCATGAAAACTTGTGAAGAATGTTTTTTAGTGGTCTCTGCCTGTCCCCTTGTCCCGCCCTAGATTAATTGACAAATGAACTTTACTCCTATTAGATAGAGTTTAAGAAATGATTAATGGGCAATAAAGGGGATTATTATGAAAATATACGTTGATGCGGATGCAAGTCCGGTAACTGATATTGTGATTAATGAAGCGAAGCCATACCACATTCCTATTATACTTGTGAAAAGCTACAGTCATTTTTCATCAAAACATGAAGATTCAGGTGTTCAAACTATCTATGTCGATACGGGGGCGGATTCGGCCGATTATCGAATTTTAAAAGAAGCTAAAGCTGAAGATATAATTATTACTCAAGATTATGGCTTAGCTTCTTTAGGTTTAGCAAAAAAGTGTATAGTGCTTCATCATAAAGGGTTTTCCTATACTGATAAAAATATAGATACACTACTGCAAACACGCCATTTAAGTGCTCAAGCGCGTAAAGCGGGCAAAAAAACAAAGGGACCTAAACCATTTACAGAAGAAGACCGCGAAAAATTTAGAGAACTACTCATTCATACATTAGAGAAATATCATACCAAGGGGGAATAGAGATGACACGTTCAAATGTTTATCAAACCATTTCCAACCGCTTCCCAGAGATGAGTAAATCTCAAAGAAAAATTGCCACATATATTTTGGAAAATACCCATTCAGCTCCTTTTTTAACAGTCGGCAAATTAGCTAAGATGTCTGATGTTAGTGAAGCGACAGTCGTACGATTCGCTACATTTCTAGGTTATAGTGGCTATAATGAACTACAACAATATATGTATGATTCTGTTGAAAAACAATTGAACACGGTTGAACGACTGCAAATGTCACGTGACGTTTATAGTGAGAAAGAAAAGGGGATTTATGAAGTATTTGAAGACGACATTACAAATATAAGAATGACAATGGAAAATTTAAAACTGAAAGACTTTGAAAAAACAGCTTCATATTTATTAGAAGCTGAGAATATTTATATTGTGGCTAGCCGTAGTGCCGTTTCATTAGCGTCATTTTTACATTATTACTTAGATATTATGTTTGGTAACTGTGAACTTATCCAATCAAATGAAACAGCCATTGAACGACTTTACGACTTAAATGAAAAGGATGTCGTCATTGGCCTTAGTTTTGCTCGCTATACCAAGGCCACTCTCGATATAGTTAACCATACTAAAGGTAAAGATGTCCCCATCATTGCTATAACAGATAGTTTATTATCACCTATCACTCAACTCGCGACGATATCTTTAGTAGCTTCAAGTAAAATGCCCTCATTTCTTGATTCCTTCGTCGCACCCTTAAGTTTAATCAATGCTCTTGTTACCTATCTCGGCAAGCAAAAACCTGACAAAATTAATAATAGATTAACGGAATTGGAGCAATTATGGGATAACCACGATATTTTTCATCAGCAGAGAGATCACACATACTGAAATTAATATTTCATTAATAATAATGTCATGAAATATTAATTGCATAAATGCTCCTTAATGCATATACTATAAGTAAGTCATATAATTAAGGGGCTATAAAAATGGGATTAGAAGTTTCCTTTGAAAGTGGGAAAAAAGTACAGTCACAAGGTTTGTTTCAAAAAGCAGAAAAAGTGATACCGGGGGGGATTTCCGCTAATATCAAATACTTCTCACCGCATCCTATCGTGATGGAAAAAGCGTCTGGAAGTAAATTATTTGATGTTGATGGTGAGGAATATATCGATTATTCATTATGTTATGGCGCGCTCATTACGGGGCACGGTCATGAACAGATTACCTCGGCAACTACCAAATACATGGAATCCATCGGGACAACGATCTTTGGCACACCCCATAGGTTAGAAATTACAATGGCAGAAAAACTGATCGAACTTTATCCCAGCATCGATATGGTGAGATACACAAACTCAGGTTTAGAAGCGACGTTATTCGCCATCCGGTTAGCAACCGCTTATACAGGAAAAAGTAAGATTGGGAAATTTGAAGGTCATTACCATGGTGGTTATAACGAGGTTCTCGTTAGTGTCAACCCCAATAAGCAAGAAGCAGGTGAAGCAGGAAATCCGTCCGCTGTTCCAGAATCAAAAGGAATCCCAGAAAGTCAACTTAACCAAACAATTATTCTACCCTTCAATGACTTAAAAGCAACAGAGCAAATTTTGCGAGACCATGCTCATGAGCTTGCGGCAGTAATTTTAGAGCCAGTTCAGGGTGGCTTTATTCCTGCTGAACCCGAATTCTTAAAAGGGCTGCGGAAGATTACTAAAGATTTTGGCATTCTACTCATATTTGATGAAGTTAAAACAGGCTTTAGAGCCCACCTTGGTGGAGCTCAAAGCGTTTACAATATTACGCCTGATTTAACAGCCCTTGGAAAAGTCCTTGGTGGAGGATTCCCAGTCGGAGCCATCGGAGGCCGTCGAGATATTATGGTGTTAAGTGCACCGAATGCAGATAGTGATGTCTTCTCAGTCGACGGAAAGAGTCGAAAGAAAAATGATGTCGTATTCCATAGCGGAACTTACAATGGGCACCCTGTTGTCTTATCCGCTGGACTGGAAACCATCAAATTACTAGAAGAAGACAATACAATGGAACAACTTTTTAAGCAAACAAATAAACTAAGAAAACAACTGGAAGAACTTTATGCTTCTTATGAGATACCAATGCAAACGATTGGCATGGGTAGTATTTTTAATATTGTTCTCAGTTTAGATTCCATCCGAAATTACCGTGATATGTGGCGAGCCGATAATAAGCTTCGTGAAGCGATTGACCGTGAACTGCTTGATCTCGGTGTATTCTTGAAGCCACTTAACAGGTATTCTATGTCAACGGTTCATAACGACGTCGATATTAGAAAAACTGTAGACGCTCACGAAGAAGCGATTAAACGTTTATTAATTTAAGTAAAAAGCTGGGATGAAGCTGGGATATAAGTGTTTTTGCCACAGAAAAATCCGAACCATGGTAGCTGCATATCACTCGCTCCGCTAAAACAGCAAACAGTTCCCATTTCGAGTTAACTATCCCAATCTTTATCCTAGCTTTGTTAGTTTTCTCATGTTTTCCTAACTTTAAATTCGTTCTTAAGAACTGGCCAATCTTGTGGAAAGTCGTTTCCCACCCCCCAGTAACTTACACCTTTGATACTATTTTCATCTTTCTCTCAATAAAAAATTATTCTAGTGGCCTATTTTTGTGTCTGTGTTACAAAAGGGTAATTATTTTCTCTTAACGTTAGTCATGATAAAGCGACTCTTCGGTAAACTTGGCATCCGGTTCATACTAAAATCTAAATTTTGTGGAGGCACGTCATATTCCATATGATTAACCATCATATCTAGACAAGCCTTCATAATTTCAATCGTTAACCATTCACCTGGACAACGATGTCCCATGTAGTAATCTCCTCCACCTTGGGGAATAAAATTAAAGGGGGTTCCTTTCCAATCTTTAAAACGCTCAGGAATAAACTCATTAGGCTTATCCCATAAATTCGGATGATGATTTGTTCCATAAAGATCTAATAAAACTAATTGATCTTCTTTAAAGTCATGTCCATTCCAAACAAAATCATGGCGAACCCTTGCTGCTAAGATTGGGAAAAACGGATAGTAACGGCGTACTTCTTGGACAAACATTTGGTAGTCGTTTCCATATGATGTATGTCTTAATTTTTCTTTTTCTTGTGGATGATCGTGAAGAGCAAGCGCACAAAAAGCGACATAAACTGATACAGCGACAGTCGGCCGTAAAATATTTAATAATTCTACTGAAGCAATGTCAATCTTCATTAGTTGTCCATCCAATTTACGGTGCCAAGCCATTTTATAAAGAGCTTTATCTTGCGATACATCTAATTGGCCATTCCGTACCTGGTCTATTAACTCGCCAGCCCACTTTTCTGTTTTAGCTCGAGCTGCTCTTCCTTGCCAGTGTCTTAAACCCACGGCTCCTCCCGCTTCAAATAAAGCATTTAAATCTTTTGTTCGTTCCTCAACTTCATTTGCTCGCAGCGGAACTCCAGCCCATTCACATACAGTGATTGTCAAAATTTTATTTGCTTCTTCATATAGAATTACTTCTTTCATTTTTCCCCACTCATCAAGCGCATCATCCCATCTCTTTTTAAAAATATGAGCGAAATCAGATAAACGCTCCGAACCCATCAGAGACATAAACAATTCTTTCCTGTTCTTATGGGCATCATCATCTAACGTTTGGACACCACCTTGGCCAAATAGAGTTTTTAGTACACGTTTCGGCATAGCATCCACACGTCTGAACTTATCACTATCATAAAAAAGGCTAGCTCCTTCTTCTCCCGATAAGCAGACTGTCTTTTGCCCTCCAAGAAGTCGTGTTTCAAACATATTCGTGTCTAAACGACGACGCTGATTAGGGATGTAGCGATAGCCTTCAATAAGAAATTTGAATGTATTATCAATTCCGTGATCAACTTTTATTTCTTCTCTATATACCATGTTAACCCTTCCTTTTTCTTTAGTTAATGTTAGAATTCACTTATCTTCTAGCTTTATTCATACTACAATTGTTCTCTACTTCAAACCCGTAGCAAGCATTAGTTGTGAAAATGGATAAACAGACTATTCTTTGTTAAAATCAGTCGTAAGATAGAAGAAGGAGTGATACATATGAAAATTGTTTCAATCGAACCCACACCTAGTCCACACTCCATGAAAATAAACGTCAATGAACATCTAGAAGATGGCGAGACATTAAACTATAAATCCGGTGATGACTTAAGTAAGGCGCCCGAGTATATACAAAAGCTGTTTGAGATCAATGGAATAAGTGGCATTTATCGCGTGATCGACTTTATTACCATTCAAAGACGGCCTCGTATCGATTGGGAAGATATCCTTCCGAAAGTGAGGGATTTGCTGGGTGGCGCAACAAATGAAGCGATTGAAGATATCTTTGCACCTTCATCTCAGTCAAGTGAAGACGCTTATGGGGAGATCAACGTCTTCGTTCAAGAATTCCGAAATATTCCGATGCAAGTCAAAGTAGAAGAACATGATCATGAAAAACGCTTTGGCCTTCCAGAACGTTTTACCGATGCGGCTATTGAAGCGTCAGAAGCCTCGGATAATATGTTAATGGAAAGAAAATGGGTCGAGAAAAGTCCACGATATGGAAAGATTGATGACATTGGCCAAGAGGTCGTTGAAGAATTATCTGCAAGTTATGATAAAGAAAGATTGACTGAACTCATCAAAGCTGCTTTTTCAGAAGACCCGGAACAACTTTCATCAGACAAGCAGAAAAATAAAGTGACATTAAGCATGTTGGATCAGCCTGATTGGCGTGACCGCTATGCCACCATGGATCGGATGGATCCTACAATAGAAGATTTACCCGTATTAGATAAAGCACTCGAAGATGATAGGTCGTCAATTAGAAGACTGGCAACTGCTTACTTAGGTATGATTGAAGAAACAGAAGTCTTACCTTATCTTTATAAAGCATTGAAGGATAAAGCTGTTAACGTTCGGCGCACAGCAGGGGATTGCCTCTCAGATCTCGGCTTTACTGAAGCCATGCCAGAAATGATTCTTTCATTATCAGATCCTAGCCGCCTTGTTCGCTGGCGTGCAGCTATGTTCTTGTACGAAGTGGGTGACGAATCAGCTATCCCTGCATTAGAAAAAGCTTTAGAAGACCCGGAATTTGAAGTGAGAATGCAAGTGAAAATGGCTTTAGACAGAATTCAAGAGGGGAAAAAAGCAGAAGGCTCTATTTGGCACCTCATGAATCAAGCAACAAAACAAGATTAATAAAGCATGAAACACGTAAAATAGCAACCCACTTTTATATAAAGTGAGTTGCTATTTGTATACATAACAAATTTTTATTGTTTACTTTACCAACGCATCCATTTTCTTATCTCTTTCTAATTGTTCGTCTGGTGAGGCGAGATCATACTTTTTTAATAGGTGAAATAATTCATTTAAAGTTTCTTGTGATCTAGGTCTTTCTAAAAATCCTTTAAGTACATGATACGTATCACTGGAAAGAGACTCTTTTTGACTATCTAGCTTTTTCAAGACATCTTCTTGTGAATGATCTATATTACATATACTCATAATCTATCATCCTTCCCCACTATTTTACTCAGCATACCATATCAGAAAAATTTATTCATTCCATGTCAGCACGAAATAGTTTGGATATGGTTCAAAATCACATTGAACCTACCACAAAAAGATGAAGCTTTTCGATGTTTTATTAGCACTCATCCTTTCGACACTCCCCTCTATCTTTCTGAAACACGCCAGAAATAATCGAATACTCTGAATTTAACTGTAACAAAATATTCCATATTTTATACAGTTTATGTAAGGTTGAAGTAAATTTATCCATTTTTAAGCAATAAAAACGACTATGCTCTTTTAAAGAATAGAAGTAAAATTGAATTCTATATAATCAATTTCTTATAATAATATAAATAAAGTAAAGTATATATACCGCTATAAGGGAAATCCCCTCAATTTTACCGACCTTAAAGTTTGTTCGGGAGAAGATTAATAATATAGCAGTTAAGATAAGCATGACAAATACGTCAGTAAAAACTTTATCATTCACAGTAAGTGGACTAATCGTGGAAGTAATACCAAGCACAAATAAAATATTAAAGATATTGCTGCCTACAATATTTCCGAAAGCAATTTCACTTTGTTTTTTCAGAGCTGCGGTAATGGACGTTACGAGTTCGGGAAGAGATGTCCCAATTGCAATCACAGTGAGGCCGACCAGAGTCTCACTCATGCCGAGAGAATAAGCGATTGTAGTGGCATTATTTACAACCATGTTTCCTCCAAATAGAATACCAACGAGCCCAATAAGGATAAGCAAAAGGCTTTTTCCCCATGATTCATTAACCGGTTCTGTGTCCCGGTGAGCCTGTTTTCGATTATTTCTACCTACTTCAAACGCATAACACAGAAAAATGCTTAAAAACAGCAACAAAATAATACCATCACTACGATCAAGTGCGTTATTTAACCCCCGTAATGTCGCATCACTCATAAACACCAATAGGACAATACCGGAAAGAAATGTAAACGGGATTTCTTTTTTTATTGTTTGAGTTTCCACTTTTATGGGATAAAAAAAGGCCGCTGCCCCAATGACCAGTGACGTATTCAAAATATTACTTCCCACAATATTACCGATGGAAATATCGGAACTGCCGCCAATCGCCGCCATAATACTCACTGTCGCTTCAGGTGCACTTGTCCCAAAAGCAACAATTGTTAAGCCGACAAGTAATGGAGAAATACGCATTAAATGGGCGATTGCCGAAGCCCCATCAACGAAAAAGTCAGCTCCTTTTATTAATAAAGCAAATCCAATTACAAGCAGTATATAAACCATTGTTTATCTCCTTTGATTCCCTCTTCCTTTATTATATATCTTTCCCCTTTTATCGTGCAGACATGCTTTTAAATAATTAACAGGTGGAATTCATCTAAGGAATTTACGGCTCATTCGAAAATTACTCTTGATTTGTCTTTTCTTGTTCATCATAAAACTCTTTCAATTCATCTACGGTTGTTGTTTCGGTCATTTTCACATTTGATTTATAGGCCGCTCTAATAATAAGATGCCCGGCAGTTGGCGAAGTGATAAATACAAACACAATTCCTAGAATCAAACGAACACTAATCGTACCATCAGTCATCCAGAAGAATAGGAAGGCTCCGACAAGAGTTAAGAGGACAGCGAGTGTGGAACTTTTTGTAGCTGCATGAGCACGACTATAAACGTCTGGAAAACGAATAATTCCAAAGGCGCTTATGACGCTGATAATACTTCCGATTAAAATTAAGAGTGCCGCTATAAACTCATCGATCTCGTTTATGTTCAATAATGACACCCCTCTCGATAAACTTAGAGAGGGCAATCGTGCTTATAAATGCCAAAATGCCCAGTATTAGAATCACTTCAAGATATGCTTTCGTATTAAAAATGACAGATATGACAGCAATAGCAGAAATCAAGTTGACTCCAATAAAATCTAAAGAAATGACACGATCGGGAAGACTTGGTCCTCGAATGATACTAAATAAAGCAATCCCTATTGCAATCGCAAATAAAATCATCGATGTTATCAACATAGCTTTAATCATTATCGTGTCACCTCCATAATTGCTTTTTCAAATTTAGCTAATGATCTTAATAAATTATCTTTATATTTTTCAATATCCATCGCATGTACATAAAAAACGTTTCCCTCTGGCATCACTTCCATAACGACCGAACCCGGCGTTAACGTAAGTAAAAGAGCAATAAGTGGTACCTCCCACTCTCCTCTTAGCTCTGTTTCATATCTAAAAATACCGGGCTTTAAATCTAACTTTGGAGTGAGAATCGTTTTAAGAACAAGATAAGCTGACTGAAATAACTCAGAATTGAAGATGAGAATTAACTTTATGATCGCGTAAACTCGGTGTAAATAAAACTTACTTCCGAAAAAGCGGTACATCAAAAAGATAATGACAATACCGACGAGATAACCTTCAAAGAAAGTTGTGTATTGAAACATATCCTCATCTTTAAATAAAACCCACAGGAAAGCAATAAATATATTTAAAAGAAATTGGGCGGCCATATGCATCTCCTCCTCATCATTTAGCAACTTGCTTATCCTTATTTATCAGGTAAAACAGCATCTATATAAATCTCTGGATTCATTAAAGTATGTGCCGCATCATTGACATAAACAGCAATTGTTTCTGCTCCAACACCTAAAACAAAGGTGGCAACACTTAGGATAATTGAAGGTATTAACCAACTCTTTTTTAATGGTGGTTCATCTTCAATACTTAAAATAGTTTCGCCCCAGAAACAGTTCATAAAAATACGCAATAACGAATATAAAACAAATAAACTTGAGATAAAGGCTAGAGCAAGCAAAACAAAATTTCCCTTTTCAACTGCCGCTCCTCCAACGAGCACTTTACCCAGGAAACCACTGAAAGGTGGAATGCCTGCTAAGGAAAGCGTCACGATAAAGACAAGCCATCCTAAAACCGGATAGTTACGAATTAAACCACTCACCTGATTCAATCGGGTTTTTCCCGTTAACGCAATCATTGTTCCTACTAGTAAAAATAGAAGTGCTTTAACAATCATATCGTGAATGAGATAGTATATTGATCCTTCCAATGCCACTGTACTAAATACGGCTAGTCCGACCATGATAAACCCAACGGCAATCACAACGTTAAAGGCGGCTATTTGTCTTAAATCTTTATAAGCAATCGCACCAATACTACCAATGATTAACGTTACAGCTGCCATAACTCCTATTAACGTATGGGTAATGGCTGGTTCATGATTGAATATAAGTGTGAAAATCCGAAACATCGCGTAAATACCGACTTTAGTTAAAAGTGCTCCAAATAATGCCGCTACGGCTGTGGGCGGTACACTGTATGATCCAGGCAGCCAGAAATAAAGCAATAATCCAGATTTTAAACTAAACACAATTAATAATAAAATACTGATTGTCGTTAACAACGGCGTTTGACCGACTTCTGAAACCCTAAGGGCTAAATGGGCCATATTCAATGTTCCTAAAGTTCCATACAGATAAGCAATGGCTACAAGGAATATCCAAGATGATAAAACATTGATTGCAATATATTTAATCGATTCACGAAGCTGATCTTTTTTTCCACCAATCATAACAAGAATATAAGACGCCACAAGCATAACCTCAAAACAGACGAAAAGGTTAAATAAATCGCCTGTTAGAAAAGACCCATTTACTCCCGCAATGAGAAATTGAACAAACGAATAAAAAAACATCGATTCAAGCGCTCTTCCAATCGTCGCAAAGGCATAGAGTAAGCAAACGAAAGTCACAAAGCTGGTTGTTACAACTAGTAACATTGAGAATGAATCAGCCACGAAAACAATTCCGAAAGGCGCTTTCCACTCTCCAAACTCTAATGTTAAAATACCATTTGTTTGAATTTGTTTAAGAAGATAAACTCCCAAACCACCTGTGAAAATAACAGATAAAACGCTCATCCAACGCTGAACTTTTATATAAGGGCGAAGAAATACCAGGATAATCCCAACTAAAATAGGAATCACCATGGGTAATACAATTAGATTACTCATCTTTGAAACCTCTCAATGCATTTAAATTATCAGTTCCGGTCTTTTGATACGTCCGGTAAGCGAGAACTAGAAAAATAGCTGTTACAGCAAAGTTAATCACAATAGCTGTTAAAATTAAAGCTTGTGGCAGAGCGTCTGTATATGTTTTTAGTTTTTCACCGAGAAGTGGTGGTCCTCCCTTTTTTAGACCACCCATAGCCATTAACAATAAATGTACAGCATGAGAGAGAAGTGCTGAGCCTAAAATGATCCTGATAAGATTTCTAGATAAAAATAAATAGGTGGCAATCATAACTAAAATGCCTGCTAGAATAATAATTACACTCTCCATCAGCTACACATCCTCACTTATGCCTAAAATAATTGTCACCACGACACCCACAACAGCAAGGGACACACCAGCTTCGAATAATGTGACTGTCCCAAATTCCGTCAGCCCAATAAAAGGGAATGTTTTGCTCGTAAATGTATGTGTTAAAAAAAACTTACCATTAAATAATGCTACAAAACCGGTTGTAACTGCAAAAAAAGCCCCTACAGCAGCAACCACGACGAAGTTTAGTGGCAAACCACTATTTACTGTCTCAACATCAAACGATAAATAAAGTAGAACAAAGGCAGAGGAAAGAACCAATCCCGAAATAAAGCCACCACCAGGTTGGTTATGTCCAGCGATAAATAAGTAAATCGCTAAAGTTAGGATGATAAACACAACGACTTTAGTCACCATATGCAGTATGACATCATTAGTCTCCTTCAATGTTTTCCTCCCCTTTCCACTTCTTTAATTTTAGAATCGAATAAACGCCAATACCCCCGATAAATAAAACGACAACTTCAAGCATCGTATCAAAGGCACGGAAGTCTCCTAAAATAGCATTCACAATGTTATTTCCACCAGCCAACTCATCGGCATCTTCGAAGAATAACGATACTTGTTCAAATAAATTACCACTGTTCACAGAAAGTCCGATAACGATAAAAACGAGACCAACAGCAACGGAAATAAGCATATTCGTTATTTTTGAAGATATAGGAGAACTTTCTTTTTTCCATTCAGGTAGAAAGTAAAAACAGAGTAAGAACAAGACAGTCGTTACCGTTTCAATGATCGTTTGGGTCAAGGCCAGATCAGGGGCGCGGAATAAAACAAAGAAAAAGGCGATTGAAAAACCTATAACGCCATTTAGTAAAATTGCGGTTAACCTTGACTTAGCAAATAATATTGCAAATCCAGCAGTGAGTATAATGACAACAAAGATCCATTCATACGTACTAACAGGAGAGTCTTGAGATAGATCAAATGAAAATGCCCCAGTATAGATAAATACTCCACCCGTTACGGCAACTAGGAAAAGGTAAATATAAACTAAATAATCACGTAAAAAACCTGTCATATAGAGTTTTGTAAGTTTTGCTGATCCTTTTTCCATTCCCGATAGCGAACGATTGTACACGGCATCAAATGATCGCGTCTCTGGGAATAATCGATAAACACCTCTCCAATGACGAAGGGTTAGATAAAGGGAACCTCCAACCAATACAATGGCTATAGTCATCAAAAGTTCCGTATTAAACCCATGCCAAGCTGTAATGGAATACGCATCAAGTTGCAATGTCATTGAGGGAAATATATGCCCCAAAGCCGGGTAAATTAAATACTTTCCAACAAGATTTGGGAAGAAGAAAATTCCCACTACAAATAAACATAAAATAATAGGCGAAATAAGCATGCCTATCGGAGGTTCAAATTGCTTGTTTTCATGATGTCTTCCTTTGTACTCTCCGAAAAATGTTTTAAACACAATAATCATACAATAAACAAACGTAAATACACTAGCAACCCAAGCAATGACCGGGAAAAGAGTTCCCCAAGTGTTTAAAGGAAATATATCTAAATTCGAAACATTTATAGCTGAAGTGAAAAACATTTCTTTACTCAAGAAACCATTGAAGGGTGGTAATCCAGCCATAGAAAAACTACCTATCATAGCAACTGTAAAAGAGACTGGCATTAATGATATTAAGCCACCTAATCTGCGAATATCTCTCGTCCCCATTTGTAAGTCAATAATTCCAATGACCATAAATAAGGCACCCTTAAATGTAGAGTGGTTAACCAGATGAAATAAAGCCG